>MDSZ01240306.1_pt1 | contig 37631 bp, 33 predicted proteins | sample 811201 | NCBI WGS metagenome assembly MDSZ01 (sample SAMN05326647, study PRJNA326480) | marine metagenome | isolation source: seawater | place: Indian Ocean: North | collected 2010
AGATGTCCTCATATCTTCTAACGTTTGCGCGATTGATCTCTTTTCTTCCTTGTTTTCGTTCACGTCGCTCTCTTTCTCCTTCTCATCGTCGTTCAAACTTATTCCCTCGGTCCTTCTGCGTATTCCCTCGGTCCTTCCGCGCGCATCAAACACTGCCAAGTCTATGGGAAAATACTGCTTCTTGTCCGTCCAATCGGCCTCATATTTTTCATCGGCGTCGATTTTTCGAACTCCCCTTTGCGCGTCTTCTTCGTCGTCTATTTCCATGTCTTCCTCTTCCTCTTCTTCTCCTTCTTCTTCTTCTGTCACTTCCTCTTCTTTTGGTTCAACAATTTCCGGCGATGGCGGCGACGCCTTCTTTTTAGTCCTCCCCGCTCCTCCTCCTCCTCCTCCTCCTTGAGCCGCAGACGCGTTCATCGCTTCCACGTTCTCCGTCGACGCCGTTCGTCTCGTCGTCCGTTTCGACACCGATCCTCCCAACGCGTCTTCCTCATCTTCCTCCTCCTTCTTCACTTCCACTTCTTTTTCTCGTCGACGACGATGATGCGGAGGAGGAGGCGGAGGCGGATGCGTCGTCGTCGTCGTCGTCCCCTTCTGTGTTCCTATTTTCTTCTTGCTCCTCTTCGCGCCCCCCGCGACTCTCCCCTTCCCACCCCCCGGCGCCTCCTCGCCCATTGTGGCCAACGGTTCGTGGTGATGGTGGTGGTCGTCGTCGTCGTCGTCGTCGTCGTCGTCGTCGTTGCTTTGACGTTCTGTCGCGTCACCGATTTTCCAACTTCCCAATGAAAAATCAACCCCCTGTGTATTTAGGGTTTTAGATCTCAAAGGAGAAAAACAGGATAAAAAGAAAGATATTTTAAGACGTCTATAATATCGTCATCCTAAACCCGAGGAGCTGCGCGCACCACCGACCGCGCGGTACCGTCCGTCGCCTTTTTCGAGAGACAAAGACCGAGAGGGAAGGCGCGATCGTCCGTGGTGAGCGCGAAAAAAAAAGAGGCGGTCCGTGCATCGCGCGCTTTGAATCCGAAGAGAGAGAGAGATTGGAAGAGACGGATTCCCCGAGACATTCGTGACGTCGAAAGATTAGTGCGCGCCGCATGAAGACGTTCTCCTCGGAAACGGTCCGAAGCGCGGTCTCCTCGTACCAGGAGCATCCGCAACAGCAACAACACCAACACCAACATAATCTTCAGATGCTGCAACAACCGACCGCGTCGCAGATGATGTCTAAAAATCGAAGAGACTTGCGGAAAAGGAAACAAATGGCTCGAAAATTTGGGACTCGAGAAATCGTCATCGTGCAATCGCTCATTGAGCGGTGCCTGACGTTTTACGCGACGAAAGAGGAAGTGATGGAGATTTTAGAGAAGAAATGCGGAATCGATGAGGTCATATCGTCGGTTATTTGGGATAAGTTGGAGAAGGAAAACGAAGAGTTCTTTAAGGAGTATTATAAGCGACTGAAGATGAAAGAAAGGATCGAGGCGTTTAACGAGGAAATATGCACTTATGCGCAAACTATTGGGATTATTCCAACCGAGGTCGAAGAGGAGGAAGAAAAAGACGACAGGAACACGATGAGCAACGATGAGAACGTGAATCATAATAATAACGACAATAATACTAGATCGGAGGCAGTCTCGGATAACACAAGCGGGGAAAACAAGCAAAGGAAGAAGAAGAAGAAGAAGAAGAAGAAATCAAAAACGACGTCAAAGGAAGCGACCAATAATACTAAAAACAACACTAGCAACAAGAGAAGAGGTACTGGAGCTTTGAGTGGAGCTTTGAGTGCCACGTTAACTCCGTTAGCGTTGGCTCCGGGAGAATTGAGAAACTTGAACGATCATTCGGAAGCCGATTTGCCTTCCATGGAACTGTCGTTTGAAGAAGACGCTATGAAGGAAGAAGAAAAAGATGAAATTCCATTGCCGCGGTCGCCAGCGGTAGCCGGGAAGGCTGCGGCTTAGTTAGTAGAGAGAAGAACGATATTGCTGATAGTACTATTTCCTGTATCAACACTTATTATCTATATTTGTGTTTTGTCATTTGTTATCATGATTTATGTATTTATCATATCAGGGAGAAGCCATTCAGACATCTTTCGGTGCGTACCACTTCTTCACCTCCTCAATACCCATGAATCTGTCAACGTAGGCCGTAATTTCATCCCCTCCGTGCTTCACCACGCACTCTTTTTCCACATAATCAATACCACCACTCGCCAAACGATTTAACATTGGTACCAGATAGCAATCCGCAATGGTTACTTGATCGCCGCACAAAAATTTCCCGCCGTTCTTCGCCAACTGTTTCTTGATGTGCCCTAAATATACTGGAAAATCGTCATTAATCCACCTCGTTCGCGCAAGCTCGGTTGCTTTTTTATGCTCCTCCGAGCCTTTCCAAGAATCATCCTCGGGATACCCGAAATTTTTCGGAGACATCCCGACGTAGAGTCGCGGCGCCCAAGAATTTGCCATCTCATCCACGAAGGAAACCATCTCGTCCGTCCTCAATTGCGCCATCCCACCTTGCGGATACAACTCCACCCCGTTTGCATTCGCCAATCTCCCCGCGTACCTCAATAACGCGTCCGATTGAGTCACCCTCGTGTCTTCCCCATCGATGGTCAACACCGGCACTTTCCCGAACGGCATGGTCGCTTTCAACTGTTGCCACTCGTCGAATTTGATCCGTCGGTCCTCGAAAGGCACTTTCCCGATCGATAACGCCAGACGGATCTTCTCCGCTGGACCTTGGATGTCGAAGTACTCCAGTTTCAGGGAGCTTGGAAGCGGCGTCGTCGCGGTCATCTTTACAACGCTTTTTGGGTGGGAGTGTACCGTGTAAGGAGTATTTATTCTTAAGATCTCTTCCATCATTTCCGTTACTTTTTCTTTTCTTTTTTTTTGTTTTTCATCACTTTTCAAGACCCTAAACAATAGACGTGAGAAGAAAAAAAAAAGGGAAAGGAAAAGGGAGGAATACTTTTGGAAGCACACAAAACTGACGGCTCTCTCTTTCTTTCTTTCTTTCTTTCTTTCCCTCGACGACCCCGAACGTAATACTACTACTGCTACTTTTTTTTCTTTGAGCACCGCAGGGACGACGACGAGACGCTTTTGCAGAACAAACGAGCTCGATGCCGTTGCGGCATCTGAAAAAAATCCAAGTGCAGTTCAACCCGAGGGATCATCGCGCGACGGCCATCAGAGAATTCTTAAACCGCATTTATTCACCGCGAGCGCGGAAGTCGAACCCAGAGTGCGACGTGTCCCATAAAATCAGAACGGACGACATGCCACCAGTCGTGGCGATTGAGTTTGAAAACGGCGCGAAAGAGCAGTTTAACTGTCACGCGTTAAAAGTCGAAGACATTGCCGGGAAAATAAAAGACATATCGGATTCTATGGAAACGAAAGCCAACTTGAAGGCGAGCGGTATCGCGGTGGAGGAGTTGAAGTTTGAAGCGGTAGATGGCAAGAAGAAGAAAAGTAAGAGCGGGAGTTATAAGTTTGTCGTTTAAAGAAAAAGACGAAAACAATGAACAATAACAACATCGTGTTGGCGGAAAGGGATCGCTTGCGAGCTCTAGAACGCGAAGCGAGGATACGCCGCTTTGAACTCGAACAAAGAAGACAACGACAAGTAGACGATGTGATGGATCAACCTCCCGGTGCACGAGCGTTGCAGGCGACGGCGACGGATAGACTCGGGTATTTACGACGACGCATTCGTATTGGTATTCAAAACGTTGCGAATAGAGGACGGAGCGAGAAGGAGAGAAGAGACCACGAACGCGCCCCGAATCTTCCAGAACGACCGGTCGAGGAGGTAGACGAACCACCGCAGTGTAGAATATGTATGTCAGACGTCAACGATGAAAATAGCGAGTTAGGTAAATTATTTTCTCCGTGCATGTGCAAAGGTAGCGTCGGTCTCGTCCACAGAAAATGCTTGGATCGATGGCGAACGCTGTCTTCCAATCCGCGCTCGTATTTCACATGTGATCAGTGTGGATACGATTACAACTTGGAGCGAACGGAATACGCGAAATGGCTTGAACGAGAGGAGTTACCAAATATATTTGCCGTGCTCGCAACCTTCGCTCTTGCGTTGACGATTGGTGTGGTGTTACGAATGATATCCTTCGCGCTGGTTCAAATCTTAACCTTTATTGGCAACCGCGTGCTCCCGAAAACCTCCCTCGACGCCTGGATTAGTCACAAAGGTCAATACCTCTACGTGGAGAATATATTTTATCGCGCGGTGTTATGGTTTCCCCCGTGGCGCCCGGAACGTTTACGGCTCGTCGCATTCCAAAACCAACTCTTCCCGGCAAGAGGCTTGGGGAAAATCTTCAACTGGTCTAGACTGATCCAAGTCTTTCCTTCACTCCCAGACCGCTTAGACATGCTCGTGGGCGGGATTTTCACGTTAGGCATCACCTTCTTCCTGTACCACAATATCACTCGATTCCAACGAGACTTCCGGAACCACGCTGAACGAGTGGGTCCATCCATACTCTTCCTTTTGGTCGGCTCCGGTGGCCGAGGTTTGCGCATCCCCGTCGTCGTCGGTTTGGCGTACTCTTACGCGCTCTCCCACGAATTTGCTCGGGTAAAGTGTAAAGAGTTGCTCCAGAAGTTTGGAGAGATTGTCATGGAAGTCAGCAGAGAAGAAGAATAGAGAGAGAGAGAGAGAGGATAGTTTTAATTCAGCAGCGTGCGTAGACGTAGTAGTAGATCAAAACGTATTTACGTACGTACGTCCAACACACATTTCTTTCTTTCTTTCTTTGAACATGATTATTCAATTGAGAAATTATGTAGCTGTGAAAATTTTACGAAGACGCCGACTGTTCGTTGCTGGTGCTCAGATATAAACGCGTCCACGTTCTTTTGCCGCCGTCGACGGGAAGATTCCAGGTTTTTAGGCATTCCAAAAAAAGGGGTCTGCACTCCGCCGTCATGTCGTTCTTTCCCTCCTTCCGGCGAGCGTCGAAGATGACCGCGGAGAGAGCGTTTGGGCGTGGTGTTGTCTTTTGGATAAACGATGCACACATCGGGACGCCAGCGACCCCCCGACGTGTCTCCTCGACAAGGACGCAAAATTTCTCGGCGTCTTCCCGAGCGCGAAAAGAAGACTCGCACTGGAACGAGCGATTGGAAAAAGTTTTGGAACGAAAACTATCGGCACCAGAACCGACGTCGTCGATTGAATCGTGCGCAATCGACCCGAAGAAGAAAACCATCGTCGTCTTAGGCTCTGGATGGGGCGCGATTAGTTTCATAAAAGCGTTGGACAAAAAAAGAACCACGGATATGTTCAACGTCGTCGTCGTGTCGCCGAGGAATTATTTTTTATACACGCCATTGTTACCTGGAGTAGCAACTGGAGCGATTGAGACGAGATCGATCGTGGAAAGCATTCGGAGACCGATCGCGGAGAAAGGGTTTAAATACTACGAAGCAGCTGCGACCGGCGTGGACGCGCAGAAGAAGACGGTGTCGTTCACGAATAGATATTTAACGAGCGCGACGGCGACGAAGTGGTTGCCTAACGTCGGTGGAGTCAGCGGGGAAAGTGGGAAACACAAATCGCAACATTTTCAAATCAACTACGATTATTTAGTGGTCGCCGTTGGAGCAATTCCGAACACGTTTGGCGTGCCTGGAGTGGAGCAGCATTGTTTGTTTTTTAAAGAGGTGGCGCACGCCGCACAGTTCCGGAGCCAAGTGAACGCGAGGTTTGAGAGAGCGGCGTTACCCGGGATGTCGGTCAGACAGATCGAGGATTTGTTGAGGTTTGTGGTTATTGGTGCTGGACCGACCGGAGTGGAGTTAGCCGCGGAATTGTACGATTTAGTGTATAACGACGTCGCCAAGACGTTTCCAAGACGGCTTTTGAAACACGTGTCTATTAATATTGTTGATTTACAAGATCGTTTGTTATCGACGTACGATAGGGACATTCAAAACTACGCCACAGATTTTTTCCAAAAGGCGAATATTAATTGTATTTTAAACACGCAAGTAAAAGAGGTGAGGCAGTGCGTCTTGACGGTGGCGGATAAGAACACAGGAGAGGAGAAAGAACTACCATTTGGAATGGCGGTATGGTGTTCTGGGATTAAAATGAACCCAGTGTGCGAGAAAGTGATGGATTCATTACCAGAAGGGTCGCAGCCAAACCGAAGAACGTTGTTAGCGGATAAAGCCATGCGAGTGAAAGGATCGAACGGGACGATCTATGGGATTGGAGATTGTGTGACGTTGGAGCCGAAAGCGTACCCGGCGACGGCGCAGGTGGCGAAACAAGAAGGGTATTATTTAGCGGATCGGTTCAATAAAGCTGCGGAAACTAGGAATTACGAGGTTTTGGACGACCCAGACACGGAGTTTGTGTACACGCATCGAGGTTCGTTGGCGTATATCGGGAAAGACGCCGCGGTGGCGGATATTCCAGGCGTGACTATTTTGAAAGGCATCGCGGCTGGTTTGTTTTGGAAAAGTTTTGAAACGGTCAGTCAAGTGAGCGTAGGGAACAGCTTCAAAGTTGGGTTTGATATGTTGCGAACGCGAATATTTGGGCGGGATATCAGTCGGTTGATGTGATATAAGAAGGCGTTTGTGGTTTTATTTGGTTCACGTATAGTAAGTAGCTCTCACATTTTTCGTCGTGTTCACACCAAAAGTCGGTTATAATCGATCAAAAATTTCTTCATTTCGTCAAAAAATCGACTTCATCGGCACCATAATAGAATAATCATCATCATCATCATGAGCGACATGGACGAAGACTACGGGTTCGAATACTCGGACGAGGAGCAAGATGAGGAGCAGGTGGACGTGGAGAACCAGTATTACAACGCGAAAGGTGGGCGTTCTCTTCTTTTCGTGATTGAACGACGGCGTTATTGAATGAATTCTTCGTTTTTAGAAGGGAGTTTCGTCGTTTTTTTGTCCTAACGAACCTCTCTTTCTCTCCCTCTTTATGTGCGTGCGCGCGCGCGCGATTCCCTGGAACAGGATTGCTCGAAAACCCGGTGGACTTCGAGAAAGCGATCGAGGCTTTTGGGACGGTCGTGGTGATGGAAGACGAGAGCGGCGCACCCGGCGAGTGGGGGTTTAAAGCCGTGAAACAGGTGGTGAAATTGCGGTTGAAAAAGTGCGCCACGGATTCGTCTTCCTCTTCCGTCGACGAGAAGAAGAATAGGAAGAACGAGAACGTCTCGCTCGCGATTGAGAGTTTGGGGAAACTCTTAACCTACGTGGACTCGAAAGCGGTGACGAAGAATAAATCGGAGAAGGTTTTGAACTCTTTGTTAGAAACTTTGAACCAAATGGAAGATCGAGATTTGCTGGAACGGTTTTACGAGAAGACTCTGAAAACGATGACAAGAGAGGTGAACGAACGGTTGTGGTTTAAGATTCAACTCAAGTTGTGCAAATTATGGCTGAAGTGGCAGAACTTTGCGGCGATGGGAAAGACGTTGAAAGAGTTGAAGCAATCGTGCGAAGACGAGAGTGGGAATTATGCGGCGAGTAAAGGGACGCAATTGTTGGAGGTGTACGCGATGGAGATTCAAATGTATACGGAGCAAAAGAATACAAAAAAGTTGAAAGAGTTGTACCGCGAGAGTTTGGCAATTAAGAGCGCGATTCCGCACCCTAGAATTTTAGGTATCATTCGCGAGTGCGGTGGGAAGATGCACATTGCTGAGAGGAACTTTGGAGACGCGGCGACGGACTTTTTCGAGGCATTTAAGAGTTATGACGAAGCCGGGCTACCAAGACGGGTGGTGTGTTTAAAGTATCTCGTGTTAGCGAACATGTTGATGCAATCAGACGTAGATCCGTTCGGGTCTCAAGAGGCAAAATCGTTTCAAACGAACGAGGAAGTGAAAGCGATGACGGATTTAGTCCAAGCGTACCAAGCGAATGACATTGCGTCGTTTGAATCGCTGTTAGAGAAGCACAAGAAGAGCATTAGCGAAGACGCGTTTGTCGCCGAGCACATTCAAGCGTTGTTGGATAATGTTCGAACGCAAGTTTTGTTGAAAACAGTCCGGCCGTACTCAAAAGTAAAGTTGCCACATCTAAGTGAAGAGTTAAACATTCCTGAGAAGGAGTTAGAGTCGTTGCTCGTGAATTTAGTATTAGACGACGTCTTAGACGCAAAGATTAATCAAGTAACTGGGATGTTGGAGATTAACCGAGAGAGCATTGTGGACGCGAGCGAACAGGAGAAGGAACAGCAAGAGGAAGCGTTGGTTGGACAAAGTCAAGGAGGAAAAGAGCTTCAAAAGAAAAGCGAGGAAAGCGAGTACGATGCGCTTGATAAATGGAGCAACGAAATCAATAGGACGCAGGATATTCTGTTCGCCAACCTCTGTTAAGGCAGAACGCAATGCACGTGCAAGTTGTAAGATTTAGCTAGATACACACATTTTTGCTACGGAAGTATTAGTTTTAAGTATTATAGTTCAGAATTGAACAGCTGCTCCCCATCTGCTTCTTCTTCTTCAAACTGGTATTGCACCTCTGGTTGTCGTTGCTGCTCCTGATGCTGCTGATGCCAAGAGTTCAAGTTGATCACTTTCGGTTCTGGTTTCGTCGTGACATGCGAATACATGAGCAAAGCTACAGCAATACACAAAAAGAAGGCAAGAAGTATCTTCTTGACCTTATGTCGTCGTACTTTTTTCATTTCCTTCATCAAAGCCGCGCGTTTCGCGGCTTTGGCGGCGACTTTTACGACTTTTTTATCGATTTGAACCTCCTTCGAGGCCGATAATAATCGCTGTTGCTCTTCAAGCTTCTTGCATTTGAGCTCCAACTCCATTTGCAGTTTTGCTGCTTGCGTAGCTGCACTCGCGGCGGCCAAATCTTCGTTGATAGTTTTCATGAATTTAGAATTCTTCTCGGCTTTCTGCACGCTCGCCTTCAATCTTTCTTGCTTTAATTGTTGCTTTCGTGCTTTTAATTGCGCACCTTCGAGTGATTTTTCGCGCGCCTGAGACCGCAGAGACAACGAAGCATCATTCGCATTGTCATTGATGTCACCTTTTGTGCTCAAAATCTCGAGAATGTGTTCGGGAACTTCCGCGATTTTCGGCACTTTTTCTTTCTCTTCGCTCTTGTGCACACCATCGACCGTCGATGGTGCCGCCGATGGTGATTTTTTCACACCATTTTTCTTCTGTTTCTCGTTACGTTTTTTCTTCGTCGCAACGACATTCTCGGTGGGTGATGATGGCGATGCCGGCTTTTCTGCGTTTGGAATCGCCGCTGGAACAACTTCCTCTTCTTCTTCTTCTTCTTCTTGCCTCTTCTTCTCTCTCTTCGCGTTTGATTTCTTCATTTTTTCTTCAATTTTTGCCAATCTCTCTGCATCCTTCACCGCTTGTGCTTCCATCTTGCGCTCTCTCGCGGCCGATTGCTCTCGTTTGTTTTCAACCATATACCATTCGCGGTACGTTTCGCTCTCAATCATTTGAGCAATCAACTTATCGTTGTGGTCTTCACACTTCATTCTCGCTTCCGAAACTAGGTCAATGTCTTTCGAGTTGATCGAAGCTTGCACATCTCTGGTTAGCGATTTGAACTTGGCGAAGGCTTGGATTTCCTTCCTGACACTGGCTAACTCGTTGTATTTTGAGCTTCTCTCCTTCATAAACTTTGAACGCTTCTCTTTTAAAGATGTGATTGTTTCTGAAACAATCTTCATTTGCTCGAACGTCTCGTCGTGAGAATTTGCAATCGTCTTTAATCTTGTCTTCAAAACATCAATAGCTTCCGAGCACGCGTTCAAACGCGCTTTCAACTCGTCGCGACTTTCGCCAACAAGATTCGGACCAGTCGTTTGGCGCTTCTTCTCTTCTAACAATTCGACTTCGGTTTGCATTTTTCGCAACTTTTTCTGTTCTCGCAAAATCTTATTCTGCTCCAGAACCGACAAACTCTCGTTTTCCATCTTAATCTCCAAATCGTCCAACTTGGCCTCGAGCTTCGCCAAACTGTCCAACCCTTTCATCATTTGCGACTTTTCTTTCAAGCTCTTCTCGGCGTCACGCAACCCATCCCATCGATCGCGAATCGGTTTCACCAAGTCATTGGCGACTTTGACTTCCTCTCTAGATTTCTTCAACTCGACTCTTTTTGCGTCCAATTCAACCTTCAACTCCTGCGACTCTTTAACCTTAGCGTCAATTTCTAAGGTCAAACCTTTAATCTTCTCGTTCAGCACTTGATCTCTCTCTCTTTGCGCTTTTTGGTCGTCATACTTCTCCGAGGTAGGCCTTGGCAATCTCGCCACCCAAATCGGTCGAGGTTTTACGAAAACCTCGTTCTGTCCCTTCGCGTTGTTCCCATAACCACTTTTGTTGTTCTTGTTGTTCTTCTTCCCGGTCGATTTCGCATCAACTCCGCCGTCTGAAACCAACTTCTCTTGGAAACTGACCGAATCTTGATCGGTGGGCCCGGAACTTTGCGACTCGCTCGTCTGGCCGTCGTTGCACAACGCCAAAGGACTCGTCGGGTCGTTCTTGTCCTCCTCTCCGTCGAGACTGTTCTTCGGTTTCGCGCTGAGTTTCTTAATCATTGCCAATTGCGGAGAAACTGAGCTCGGGTCGAACTCTTCCTCTTTCTCCGACGGGATGACAAGCGGCCTCAGTGCATTGCTCTTCGTCGGCAGCGCGGAGAAATTTTTCACCGGCAGCCGTTCGAGCGCGCTCGTCTTGTCAAGCGAAGAATTATTCTCTGCTGGCGATTTACTCATCCCTGCCGGGGTGGACGACGCGTTCGTTCTTTCTCGCTCTTTCTCTTGCCTTCGCGGCGTGTCTGTTGGTAAATCGGAGACGGAATGGAGACGCGATGCGTGAGTTTTCGTTTTCGGCGCGCTCTCGGTTGTCGCGGAGGGAAAAAACGAGGCACCCGATTAATTAGCGGCACGACACGCGCATGACACGACACGCGCTGCGCTGACTTGAAAAAATCATCGTTTTGCGCGTCGAAAAAAAGAGGGGGAAACGTACCGCCGGCGTCGTTTGGCGCGTTGTTGTTCCTCGACTTCTCGGCACCTTTCAAAGTGGCGAGAACGAAGTTCATCGGTTGTTGCTGCTGCTGCTCCTGTCGCTTCAAAGATGACGATGATTCCGCCATTCCGGGGACCGATTTTAAAGCGGACACCATGATGAATTGATTGGTCGCTCTCAAAAAGGAAGTCGCGTCCTTTTCTTTCGCCTACAAAAAAGAAGAGCGCTTCTCGATCGATGACCTTTTGCGCGCGCGCGAAAAAGAAGACGGGGCCAACTTTTTTTGGCGAGCGATCTGTCGTCGGCGGCGGCTCTCTCGCGCGCAGGAAGAAAGACCGTTTTGCGCGTCGATGTGATGACGCGTTTTGTTGGAATGCACCGAATAATAAATTGTCGTTTCTTTTTTTTTTTTTGCCTCGTCGGATTTTTATTGGTGTTTTGTTGGTCGCCGTCTGGCGAATTATTTCCTTGACCGACGACGCCTCAAACGAGAGGAAAAGGAAGTGCAAAGCTCCAAAGATCCATTGATGCACAAGTGCACAATTAAATAATGAAATGCACACGATTTTATGCAAGAGTTGGCGAGACGCGGAACGGATAGACGATGGGACGAACGTACATAGAAAAAACGCGGATATATTTGCGCGCGCGGAATATCTGTCTCTATTCTTCTAGTTCGCGCGCGCGTTCTATTTCAAAGGCTTCGAAGTGCTACAGATGGACTACCAACCGACGCCTCTCCAGAGCGCGCCGGCTTTTTCCAATTTTTCTCTCTCGTGTTTCGCGGCGTCTTCGGACGTTTTGATGTCTTTTTCGATGTTTTGGATGGCCTCGTTTATTTGCGCGAAATCGAACGTTTGTTCCTCGTGGGAGACGGTTTCGTCTTCTTCTTCGATGGATTCAGGGGGGATGTCCGAAACGCGGGATTTTAAGGCTTCGACGATGGTCCCGTCCATTTTGGAGAAGAGTAAAGTTTGCAAGTCGAGGTCAAGTCGGGCGAGGATTTTCGCCGCTTGGCTACGACGAGACGCCTCGAGAATCATGGCGATGGTTTTCGCAGTTTCACCAAGTGCTGAAGAAGAAGTAGAATGACGTTTGACAGCTGCGCGAGAACCACTATTGCTCGTGTTGACCTCTTTTTGGGGAGGCGCGAGCATTCTCGCAAACACGCTGGCGAGCTTCTTGGTCGATAACGTTTCCACGGCGATGGAAGCTTGCAAAGCCGAAGACGCCAATAGGAGCTCCGCGATGTCCGCGTCTGGGAACCATGAGAGAAACGGTCGAAACGGTTGCTTGTGCGAATGACGCGGATGTTGCACGCCATCCTCTTTTGCATCGCTGTTTGTACTCCCTTGCGTAAAATGTGGCAAAATGCGATTCAACGCTTCCGTCTTATCGTTCAACGCCGCCAACACCGCCAATACTTTCCTCGGCGACCTCAAAACCCCTCGTTTAATCAACTTCAACGCCGGTAAAGTCGCCGTGTACTCTATAATCTCCTTCGCCCTTGTCGTATCTATGCTCAACAACAACAAACTCTGCTTATCCGCATCCGACACGCCGTTCAACAACAAATCTCTCGCTCGAATAGCGGGCATGCCTAAATTTTTCAGCATCGCCGTCTGGTCGTTAATCGATAATCTCGCAAAATTCACGTATGTTTCTTGCGGTAACGCGCACCCTTCTTCCTCGTCCATCCCTCCTGGGCAATTCATCGCGATGTCGTTCTCGTACATCTTCCAAAACTCTCTTGCTTGTCTCGTGAACCATCTCGGCACGGCGGATGCCTCGGGCGTAGTCGTAGAGGTAGTACTTCTCGCCAACCCGGCACCCTTTTCTTTAGAAATCGAACTCGAACTCTCCTTTCTATTAGCACTCTCTCTCTTTATTCTCCTCGTTTCCGTGTGTATCCCGGAATTCAAGTCGCTCGTTGTGAATCGCACGACGTTGCTATTAGACTTCTTTCCTTTCCGAGTCAACACCCCTCCTCTTTCTCCTCTTTTGTCCCCTAAGTGATGATGTTCCTTCTCTAAACTCCCTTTACTAGGTGTCATCGTAAAATTCGAGTACATCTGTTGCGTCCAAAAGATAACGACGAGAATAATCAGCGCGATCCGTTCCATTCGAGGGAACATGTGTCGCGTCTTCGTTTTGTTCTGTCTTTTCAACTTTTCCAAACGCTCTTTAGGGGAGATCGAAGATGGAGGCGATGGAGGCTCCGTCCATTGACGCGGTGAGGGAATCGACGACGTCGAAGGAGATATTGGTCCATACGTCCCGTCGTAGTGGAGGTGGGGGGCACTCGTGCCTCCACCACCGCGGTGGTGCGACATGGGAGAAAAGTCAAGATGCACAATAATGAGGAAATGAGAAATTTGACACAAACACACACACGAAAGACAGAGAGAACCGGAGAAGACAAATTATGGTGCGACTTTACGCGTTTACAAAAAAAGGCATGACGTGCGATACACGCGCTCATTACTACTAATCATACATGCATTCATTTCATTGAGGTCGACGCGATGCTAACCAAGACTTTTTCGCAATTTTCTTCCTCTTTCACCAAACACCGAAACCGATACCGCAACGCCTCTGGGACTAAATCTTCCACCTGTAACATCTCGAACGCAGGCGCTCTTCGCCAAATGTCTCTTTTCCACGTGTCTTTTTGTTCTTTCGATTCGATATTTTTCGCTTTTAAGGTTTTCCAGAATTCACCGTGCGCGTCGACAACGCAGTTGGTCGGACCTCTTGCGACAGTTATCCAGTGCGTTTTGTCGTCGGGGACGTCGTAAATATCTTCAAGCGGAGGGAATGGGTGTAAGTAGAAACTCCAATTTTCGTCGGGTTGGCTGTCTCCGTTGACATCGTCGACGGAGATTGTGGCGACCCAAGCGCAGCCAGCGTCGTTTTCCTCGTCCTTGTCATCATCATTATCGTTATAGACTTTTATCGCCTCGATGTCTTGCGAAATCGTAAACGCCGCTGAGGCGAATTTCGCTCCTAAACCAGTCCCTATACACTTCGACCACGCCTCTTTCAACGACCAAATCTGTCTAAATCTTGATAATTGACTGGATAACCCGTTTTGTTTCAAAATTTGCTCTTTTTCGCTCGGATGTAACGACGTATCAAATGTCTCAAAAATTTCGTCGATGGTGGAAATCGACCGATTCCCCAGGCGAAGTTGGTCCGGTGCGGCAACATCGACACCGCATATCGCGTACGGTTCGGAAACTAACACCACGTATTTCCCCTCGTGACTAACATTAAAGTTAAAGTTTGGCGCATTCGCAATGCCTATTCTACCTTCGTTTGTCGACATATTGTCGTTGCTAATACTACTATCATTATTACTAACGCCGTTTGTCGATGGTGACAGCAGCGGTTGATCGACGACGACCTCGTGTACGTTCTGAAAAAACGGTTTCCTCCCCTTCGTCCTCCCAATAATAACCTCCTCAAATTTACACTCCCTCGCTTTCGCGCACGCTGCTCTGGTCATTAATCTCGACATCAAAGCTCTCTTCTTATCTGCGAAATGGTAATACTTCAACACCTGCTCGCGTTCCTCATCCTGTTGAATCAAGTTCAACAAGAATTGAAATTCCCTCCCGTCGTGTTCTTCGATCGGGTGCCACTGTTCGATGTCTACGATCCATCGAAACGTGTTCGACGACGCCGATGAGGTACCATTCGTCTCGCCGCCGCTTCTTCTCGGCTGCGCGCCCGCCACGCCTCGTCGCTCTCCTTTGCTCATCAAAAATTCCCAAATCGCGAAAAACAATGCGTTTTTTTCTCTCTTCTTTTGTTTTTTCGAGAACAATCGCACAAAAAAGTCTCTCTCGCGCTCTCTCGGTTCTCTTTCTCCCAAAGGCGGTTGGTTCCGCGCGTTCCCGGGAGGTTCGTCGTCCAGACCCCCCGCGCGGCGACGACGACGACGACGACGATGACGACGATGATGATACTGTGCGCGTGTACTAATTATAATAATGTCGAACGAAAAACGTTTTGTTTCTTTTCGTCGTCGTCGTCGAAAAAAATCGAACACAAAAAAAATTTCTTTCTTTTTTGTCTTCCTTTTTTTGGGGGTCCACCCCACGAACGACAAGAGACAAAACTGAAAAAATCTCTCCCGGCCACCAAAAGTCCTCATCATCATACACATCATCATCATCATCACCACCATTTTTAGCACCTCTCTTTAATAATAGAAGTTCTCTTCCTTCGTTCAAATACATTCCCAAAAAGGCAACGACAAAAGTCGACGACGGTTGGAGGAGCACGAACGCCGAGGAGAAAGAGAGAGGGAAGAGATGTTTGGACTCGGCGGCGACGGCTCCGAGACGGAGAAAGAGAAAGCGAGAGAAGAGAAACTGGTCGAGATGGAGACGGATTTGAACGTCATTCTGAAAAAGAAAGACGACGGGGATCATCGATCCGAGGCCGCGGAGGCGTACGCGCAACGGACGAGCTCGAACGTGGGTTTGTTGGCGCTGATCGCATGCGCGGGGCTATCCGCGTGGTTTTTGTTGATGAAATTACCGCAGTCCATGCCGAGTCCAGCGGCACGGGCGCAGATGATGCGAGAGAATGGTGATGGGGGAAGCGATGCATTCGGTGCTGGAAACGAGTTGGAAACGACTTCTTTTAGCGCCGCAGGAGGAGAGAATTTCGGAGAAGAGACAGATAGCACGAAGAACGAGGACGATGATTTCGAGGACGATTACAGGTATTTTAGACCGGTGTCTCGATTCCAAAGCGACGACTTTGGCGACGACTACTCCTACGAAGATTACGACGGCGACGAAGGCGTCGATAGCAGAACAACGTCGACGTCCGAGACAAAAGAAGAGAGACAAATGGATGCCGCAGAGCAATGGTTAGGAGATCATCACAACAAATTTTTCAAAAACGTGGTGAAAGAGTTGTCGATGGACGAAGATGGGTGGGAACGCGCGGCGAAGAAACAGTTTGCCATGCGTAAAGAAATCATCAAAGACGCGGCAAACATGAAGAAAATGGAGGGATACCGATCCATGATCGTGTTGGCGTTAGAAGTCGCCACCGCGATTGGAGCTTTAGTATCGTTTAAAAATTGGGTCGAGAGTGACATTTACATAAGAGATGTGATTGATTTGCGACAAATTGTACCGAAGATTCCGGATAAGTCGAACTTGTTACCGGTGAGAGAAAGACCTACGAGGCCAACCGCCGAGTTGGTCAAGAAGGATATCTCCAAGTTGACTACGGAGGAATTGAAAGCACAGTTAGCGTTGCTCAAAGAGCAGAAAAGGTGAGACTATTTATTCCTCGCATCAATTAATCACAGTAGCAAACCGTAATTGTAAATAAAGAAAAAGAGAGATAAAAACCACATTTATAAAACGCCTCGTTTTGGAGAAAAACAAAAAAAAATGAACGCTAGCGATGACGACGCGCACACGCCGCCGCCTCTAAGATCGCAACTGCATCGACCGCATCCGTTGCCATCTTCCTCTTCTTTGAACGAACAATTCCAGCGGATGTGGCATCAACGGGAGCGCGACTATCTTCCTCATCCTCTCAACAAAAACACGAGAACGAAAAGAGAAAAGAAAAGAAAGGTTGGCGTCTTGTTCTGCGCCACTATTGCGTTTATGTTTGGCGTGTACCTCTACGTCATCGGGCACAAACTGAGCGAATTATTCTTATACATGAATTGGACCAGAGCTGTGGGCGATATCGATAATCACAATAACAACAAAGCCACTTCTGCGCGACCAATGATGCTCCTTCTTAAGATCTAAAAAATAAATAGTCACGTCAAATGTCTTTCGGTCTCGTTGGCGAGAAGATGTGTTCTGGTGGCAGCGAAGATTGTTGACTGTTGGTCGACCATCCGTTCAAGCACGGAAACGTCGTGGTCGATTCATTGAAGAATGCCATCTGATTCGCCAAAGACTCGTTGATTTTATTGCGCAGTTTGATGGTTTCGTTTCCATTGACCCCGCGATGGATTCTTTTTCGGTTTTGGTAAAACGTGTTTTCGTTGCCCTCCCCAAGGTAGCGAGATTTATCGCCAAGTGCTTCGAGAGTCTGGTCGACTGAGGAGAGTTGCGCGTTAATTTCGGAGGAGATGCCGACATGGTTGATGTCGTACAGGGATTCGTTATCGGCGACTGTTGTTTCGCAAATAGTCAATCTGTATGTTTAATATTCAGAGCGAGGTTTTTGTATAGTCAGTATTTTGAAAGTTTGCGGAAAAGACTCACGTTGTTGCATGCTTCGTGTTGGAACTCGTGTGCGTGTGCGTATAGCATCGCGATAATGTCGACGTCAACGCGCTCGGTTGTACAGTGTTGTGAATCTCGGGCACTACGCAGTGTCTTTCGACTTCTGCGCGAGTCATGATTTATTTTCCAGAGAGCAAAATTTTTGGAGCGCCTTCGCGGTTGACTTTGCGTTGACTTAATTTCGCCCATACTATGTAGTAAGTAACTATATACAAAACGCTAAATATTTCATATCTCGTCGTTCATGATAGCCCGTCTGTGCTTTTCCATCGTCCGTCCCATGAAATGCAAATTGTGCTCCGTTGCCAAGCTCCACGCCATTGGCTCATTCGCTCTGTCCAGATGTGCTAAGTACGAAAGCGAATGTTTCCGACATAACACACATTGACACTCTTCGCCGCCGAATATTTCACCCGGTTTGCCGAAGTGATCTCTATATTCTGATTTCCTATAATTTATTGGCCCATTTTCAGACAAAAGCGTTCCGTGTCGAGCGATTTGAGTCGGATACGCGCTATCGAACGAATCGATGCCCATACGCACCCCGTGCGCGATAGATGGCAAATCTCCAATTCCAAGGAGATGGTTAGGTTTGTCCCTCGGAAGTATTGGCATCAAAAACTCTAAAAGTTTTTTCAATTCATCCCTATTCTTTCCTAACGACCCGCCAATGGCGTACCCATCAAACGGTAAACTCGTCAAATACTCTACGCTCTTCTTCCTCAACCTCTCATCCACGCCGCCATGAATGATTCCATACATCGCTTGCTCTTTTACGTTTTTCAAGTGTTCATGCAAACTCCGCGCTTCCCATCTGTGCGATCGATCTACCGACTCTGAAAGTTCCCGTAAACTGATATCGTATTTCGTCAACTCATCCAAAGGAAGTATGATGTCGCATCCGATGTTCTTTTGCGCTTGCACGGACGATTCTGGTGTCAATTTTAACGTCGTTCCGTCGCGGTAGGAACGAAACGTCACGCCATCTTCCTCGACTCTTTCCAACAAACTCCGTTGTTTGTGTTTCGTTCGCCCTCGACTCTTCAACTCCTTCGTCCCTGTGCCGCCGTTGTTCCTTTCGCTGTTACTCCTAGAAGATTTGCTCTCTTCATCCAATTCGTCGGCATCCATACCTAACGAAAACACTTGAAACCCGCCGCTATCGCTAATAGTTGGTCTATTTCTCCCTATAAACTCGTGTATCCCTCCCGCGTCGCGGATACGTTCGCATCCCGGTTGCAAAAGCAAATGGTAGGTATTTGCAAACATCAAATCTATATTTGCGTCATCCAACACAGAAAGAGGTACCGCTTTCAACGCGCCTTGCGTTCCAACCGCAACAAACGATGGCGTCGTTATCGTCCCATGCGGAGTCGTTATTTTACACACTCTCGCGAGAGAGATTTTCGATTGGTGAAGGACTTCGAACGTAAAGAATGGTTTGGGGGAATACGCGGGGAAGAAGAATTCCTCGTTCATCGTCGCGCCCGTCGTCGTCGTGAACGCGGGGGTGCGATGTCCACGAGTATTCGCGGCGACGACTCTTTTTGGGCAGAGACGAACGCCGCAGTCGATGGCACGCGCTCGCATCTCTCGCGGAGCGGCGGCGGGGTACAGGTATTTCCCCCCTTCACTCACGTTGGAAGAAGACACTACGTATGATGGCACATGTATGTGCACAACTGTCAAAGCGCATCTTCTTTTCTTTTCTTTTCTTTTTTTTTTGCACTCTTTTTTTCCCTCTTTTTTTTTTTTTGTGGTCGGGGGGGGGGGACACGAACGCGCCGAGAGAAGAAAAAAATTCAAAAAAAAAGAAGAGAACGGGAAGAAGAGAAGAAAGAGAATTATTATTGCGTGTGTCCTCTCGTCAAACGTCAAAAGAACTTTCGTGCGGTCGGACGACGACGACGACGACGAACGGAAGACGAACAAAACCGAGAGAACGGGCGAAGAAAACACCACGCGCTCTCCGTTTCGAATACTAATTCAACACCACCAAACCTTGGTCCCGTCTTTCGTTGAGTGGTGGTGTTTTTCTGCGTGAAGGAATTATTGTTTCCGTCGTCATCGAACCACCGAGACCACCCACAAAAAAACGCGTGCAATCATGAGCGCGATGATGGAGCGAAACCAAAACGTGCAACACATCCAACAGGGACAACAAACGGTCCAGGACGTGTTCACGAAAGAAAAGATACTGGCGCACTGCGCGAAAATCGATGAGTTGGCGGTAAGAATTACGCGCAGATCTCTCTTTTCGCGGAGAAAGAGGGGACGCATCACCTCGATTTTTAAAACGTCGGTCGAAATTGCGAAGAAGCACTCGCCCCCTTCAAAAGGGAGGGTGCACACATTTGCCCGCGAGAAAGAATTCGGCTGCGTCTTCCTCTTTTGATCTCTCTCTGTCCGATATCGTTTAAATATCTGATCGTCATTACTCTTCGTAACGTCGTGTGGCCTGAATACTGACGATATTCTTCCTTATTTTCTCTCGAATAGAATCACGGCATAAACGCGAACGACATCGAAAAGCTCAAAAACGCGGGCGTGTGTTCGATGGAAACGTTATCGTCGGCGTCGAGGAAATCGTTGACGCAAATCAAAGGTTTGTCCGAACAGAAAGTGGAAAAGTTAAAAGGCATTGCGAGACAACAGTGCGCCGATACGTTTATGTCGGCATCGATTTATGCACACCAGAGAAGGAGTTTGGTGAAAGTGAGCACTGGGTCGAAGCCGCTTGATGATATATTGCATGGGGGAATCGAGTCTGAAGCGATGACAGAGCTGTACGGGGAGTTTAGAACGGGGAAAACGCAGTTGATGCATACGTTGGCGGTGACTGGACAGCTTCCAGTAGAGAATGGAGGTGGCGGTGGTAAGGTGATGTTTATCGATACAGAAGGGACGTTTAGACCGGAACGTGTCATGCAAATCGCGGAAAGGTTCAAAATAGATGGTGAGGCGGCTTTGGACAACATCGCCTACGCGAAAGCGAACAACACGGAACATCAACAAGAGTTGTTGTTAGCGGCGGCGGCGTTGCTCGCGGAAGACCACTTTTCGCTCATTCTCGTGGATTCCGCTACGAACTTGTTCCGAACAGAATTCGAAGGTAGAGGAGAGTTATCCGCCAGGCAAATGGCGTTGGGGAAGTTTTTGAGGGGTTTGGCAAAGTTGGCTAGCGAGTTCGGTACAGGGGTGGTCGTTTCCAACCAAGTCGTCGCGAATCCTGAAGGAGGGATGTTTGCCGGTGCAAATGCGCAAAAACCGATCGGCGGTAACATCATGGCGCACGCGAGTACGACGAGATTGGCGTTGAGGAAAGGAAGAGGAGGGAACAGAATAGCGAAAATCGCGTGTTCGCCAACTTTGCCGGAGAGCGAGGCACAGTATGCGATTGCCGAAGGAGGCATCATCGATCCAGAGATTGATTAATAATAATAACAACAAAATTGTACGTGAAAAACGCTAAATTGTGGTGTGTGCGTGTGTGTGTGTGAATTAGAAGGATTAGTAGACGGTGCGAGGAAGAAAGACGCGTGAAGGCGCGCATGTGCCGAACTTTGTCCATATTTTTGGTAGAGTGAGCGTTTGATGTAATCTGAAAAGTGTCTCAAATACGAATAAGAATAAATATTACACATCATTAACCCCCACCCGTCACGTACGCGCCGTACAAAGCTAATCCTATTGCTACAGCAGTCCATCCAACCAGCTGCAACCGATTTGGCGTGTACTTTGCATAATTCACTCTCTCTAACGCCTCTTCGGTGTATGTTTTCGGCACTTTTGGTTTTCCCGATTTGCCAACCGCTTTCCCGTACCCGCGATATGTATTGGCATCTTTCACTCCCGCCGGCACGTCAACAAACTCATCCTCATCTAACTCCAACCTCGGCGCCTCGGCGATATACTTCAATTCACCAGCCTGTCGACGAATGTTTCCAACCGGATGCGTCCCTTCCAAAAACGTATATAAATCGATGCATTCCTCCAGTCGACGCAGTGCATACAACGTCAAAGCTTTATATATTTGGATTTTTCCACCCATTAAACTCGTCTCGCTCGTTTCCTCCAACGCGTTTTCAAACAATTTCAACGCTTTCGGATATTGGCCTACACTATACGCCTGAATCCCAGCCTCGTACAAATTGGTCGCCGCTAATAATTCTCCTTTCAACTGCATGGCATTTTCTTTCAATTTTTCCGCCACCAATGGCGCGTACTTCTTCTGCGTCTCGTTCAACTTATCCGTCGGCACCCCGAGCGCGTACCCAATTTGTTCCTCCGGCGTCAAGCCAGCCTCGTACGCCTCCATGAACCGTTTCGTCGTTCTCAACACCGTTGCTGCGGACGCGCCTTCTGGAACCAACGCTTTCACAGTCCTCGAGAGCTCTTTGGAATACGCCGGTTCGTCTGAGGAAGACTTCACTGGCGCGCTGCCAATCATCCGTAGCGGTTCGTCGTCGTCTTTCAGCTCCTTTTTCTTTTTTATTGCCGTCGCATCTACGTTAATCGGACTCGGATCCGTCAAAGGCTTCGCAACCGGTTCATTTGTGCTGGTATCTTTAACTTCCCAAGTCGAACTCTCGCTCTTCTCGTCGAATATTTTCTTCTCTCGTTGTGCGCTCTGCGCTTTGCTGATCGCCTCTTGGAACTCGTTCCGCTTTTCTGCCAGCGTGGAATCTTCGCCCACATCCGCCAAGGTGAAACTATCGTCCGAGAGTTTGCTACCATTCGATGAAGGTGACGAGGCGTTTGGATTAGCGTCGCTCATCGACGCGTAAAATAATGTCGTCGTCCTCGCACTTCTCCTCCTCGCGAGTTTGCGGTAAGAACGAATGCTCGATGTCGTCGTCGTTCTCGCGTACGACGTCGACGGTGCGCACGTCGCGTTTGGAGTGAATACTGCGCCGCGCATGTGATTCCGATCGGCGGGATGATATCGCTTTTGGGGGAGAAAGGAAGCGTTTGGGAAAGTGATGATGATGATGATGATGATGATGATGATGATTAAGAAAAAAAGTTTGGAGAAAAGATACGACGTTTCAAGAGTCGTCATAAAATAGTCCATACTCGTATCACCGACCGAGACCAACAACAGCCTCGTCCGTTATGCGCGCTTCTCGACCGCATTCGCGATGATGCGAGTGACTGCTCTGCTCGCAAAATTCGTCGCCCTCCGTTTCTTTCTGTGCGCGGCTCTGTTTTTCGTCGTCAACTTTGACTCCCGCGCGAACGCTCTCGCAGCAGTTGATGAGAACGATGTCGTCGTAAAAAGCGAATCGTTTCCGAGAGAGCGAGAGAAAAGCATCCCGGAGAGGAAGACGTCGAGAAGGATAAGAAAGAAGAAACTGCGCGAAGAGTTTAAGAAGCGATGCGAGGCGTCGAGAGCGAGATTATCTGAAGAAGAAGAAGAAGAAGAAGAAGAAGGAGAAGAAGGAGAAGAAGTAAGAAGAGTGTGTTTGCGAAACCCGACGAATAAAGGAAAGTCGTGCGTTGTAGTGCAGCAATCAAGGACAAACAAACGAAACGTGAAGGCGTTTAGGGGAAAGCACATTGGGGATGTTGGTGTACTCTTTTGCACGGGTCGGACGCTGGACGCGTACGGCGTGAGGCATCCTGCGTTGTACAACAGCACGCGCGGCAAGCGACAAAGAGTTGTGACAGTTGGTGTAAACGCAGCCATATTTAACGAGAAAATACAACCACTGGATTATTTGTTCCTGCAAGATCGAGGATCGAAGTCAGGAGATACGTCTTTCGCATCGAACAGAGCAGCGATGGTCGCTTACAAACCGAGAGAAGCGAAATTTTTCGGATTCTTTCCTGGACAGAGAAATTTTTCTCCATCGGACAAAGACGCTGAACAAGCGAATGCGATGCAATACGAAGGATGGCGGAAGCCGCACTGCGCGAATCCACTTTTACCGTTGGTAAAAGACGTCGGTAACTTCGTATTCGGAGGAAGTTGTTCAACGAGTTTTGCGGCGCTACAGTTTATATTGTACACTGGTGTAACAAAGCTTTATCTGATTGGGTGTGACATCTTGGGTGGCTATGGCGAATCCGCTACTAAAAAATCGGTACTAAGAGCCGATCAAGGAAAACAGCGAAAAATGTGGAGAGAGTTTTATTTTTGGACCTCAACGGAGTATCCGTGCGTTGAAATCATTGCCGTGCGACCAAAGGGTCTTAGAAACGTGGGCTTCTTTGAACGATTTTCGGATCCCCCTTTTATAGAAGTTTAGAGAATGACAGTTAGAAACCGAAATTAGCTAATTTTAGAACTACGAGTACTACTTATCGCCGGGAAGCGAGATCATTTTCGGTTTGCGTTGTCTCGGCTTTTTCTTTTGCGCTGAGCTCGGCGGGAACACGAGAGGAGCAGGCGCTTTTTCTTTTTCTTCCACGATAGCGTCTACTTCTTCTTCCTCTTGCTCGGTAATCGTGTCGTTGCGAACGCATATTAACTTTTCAAATCCGAAACGTTTGGAGATTTTGGCTTTCTTTTGCGGCCGGCCGAGCGCGTCAATGCTTAAAGCGCCGTTGAGGCGTTCAAAAGCGAGTCGGGCAGATTTCACCGAATCGAACGCAACGTAGGCGGAAGTTGTTGGAGCGTGTTTCGATGCTGGGACAACAACTCTCGCTGAAGAGGCAAACATGGACACCGTTTCAGTTTCTGGCGCGTTCTCGCCGGTTTCCATCTCGAATTTTCCTTTAATCGTTTCGATTGTAATGACTGGAAGCCCTTCCTCTTTTTCCGATTTCGTCTTTATGACATTCTCAAAGATGGATTCTATGCCTTCTTTTGTAACTCCTCGCGGAAGACGATGAATAAAGAGCGTTCGACCGGCAACGCGATTCGTTTTCTTCCCGTGGCTTTCGTCAAAGTTACCTTTTCGTTTCTTGTTCGGCGTAGGGGTGCCATTTTTCCGATTCTCCTTTGCTGCCTGTTTTCTCGCTTCGAACAACACTAGCAACCGTTCCGGTGCCGGTAAAACAAACTCGGTCTTCGATATGCTCTTTTCTACGATACGTTTGACAACTTTCATCGCGGTCAAAGCGTCCGCGAAGGCATCGTGTGCCGATCCTTTCTCTCGCATCTCGTATCCCAATATCATCTTACATAAATCCGCCAACGCGGGAGTTGCTCTCGGGAGTTCTTTGAACGAGAACAACAAAGACGTATCGATGACTGGCCTGTGGTCCAACCGCAACGCGCGTAAATCGTGCGATAACGAGTGGCCGACGAGAATGCACCCGTGTACACCTTTATCCTTCTCTTCTTCCTTTTCATCGTCGTCCAACTGCCGTCCTTCCAACAGCCGCACAATCTTCTCTCTTGCCTCGTCCAACGTCAACGTCACGTCCTTAAAATCCGCCTCCGTGTATCCAGTAATTTCATGCCTATAATCTACAATTGCATCTGATGGTTTCACCAACGCGTCAAATAATCTATTCCCATCCTCATCCACTGCGGACACGGCACACAATGCCTTGTTATCCGTCGTCGTCTCGCACATCTCGCAATCAATCGCCACCATCCTCGGCTTCACGTTCTTCTCCACGCACCACCTACCCGGTCGATAACTCGTCCTCAGCCAACTGTCCATATGCGATGGAAATCGATTGTAATTCTCATCGAATTGCTGACTTTCTTCGCACATGTTCACTAATTTCCACAACGCGTTCTCCTCGGAACCTTCCTCGCCGTACTTTTCGTCGTCGTTGTCGCAGCTCTCATGCCACGCTTTCCACTCGTGTCTCTTCTTGTTCTTTTTCTGCCAGCTCACGTGTCTAGAAATCGTCTCTTCGAATTTTATCGTCGCCTTCTTGTTATCCTTCGCGGTCTCTTCGATCTCGCCCGCTTCGTTCTCACCTTCGTTCTGCTCCTTCGAGACCACGCTTTCCACGAATTTCACCAGCACCTGCCAATCGTGCCTGTTTGGATCGTGCGTGTGCTTCAACTTCTCCGTCTGCGCGTGTTTTTCGACGAATTCCACGAACGTTCCGTCTGTGCCCAACCTCTTGGACCTTTGCGCGTCTTTGACGATCCGCACGAGCACCTCTTTGTCCTGTGTGTATCGCGCGATAATAACGTAAGAAAAGCCGCCGTCAAAAAGCGTCTCGACAAAAGGGAAGGAGAGAGAGAGAGAGAGAGAGAGAGAGAGACGACACGCGAGACGTCGTGAGAAAACCAACGACGCAAAACGAAAAAGGCGATGCACGCACAGATTCCGCGAACGTCGTCTTCTTTGCGCGCGACGACGACGACGACGACGCCTTTCCCATTTTGTTTGTAAGGGGGTGTGGGGGGTCTTTTCTCGTCCAAACAACAAAAACTTTTGGAGGAGACGTTTGTTTTGTCTTGGTGGTGTCCAAAAAAAGAACACGAACTTTGAAAAATGAAAATAAATAAATTGGATTATTTTTCCTCCTCTTCTTCTTCTTCACAAAAAAAAAGCAGAGAGAGAGAGAGAGAGAGAGAGAGAGGGAGGAGGAAGGAAGGCGCGTGTACGCCCGTTGTTGTCGTTCGTTCCAACAACAACACGTCGTCGTCGTCATGAGCACCGACAACAACACCACCACCGCCGACGTCTTCCTCGGGTACGTCTGTTGCCTCGTCTCGGCCGCGTTTTTCGGCGCGAACTACGTCCCGGTGAAACACCTCTCCAATCTCGGAGACGGCGTCTTCTTCGCCCTGTGCATGACGCTCGGCGTCTTCGCGGTCGGAATTGTCGTGCAATGCGCGCGGTCCTTCCCCAAATACGAAGCACAAGCGATGTTCGGCGGGTGTTTGTGGGCAATCGGGAACCTCATGGTGGTTCCGATCGTGAAATCTATCGGAATAGCACTCGGGATGATGATATGGTCGGGAGCGTGCATGCTCGCGGGATGGGCGAGCGCGAGATTTGGAATCCTCGGCCTCGAGAAAGAAGAAGTTTCGATGCCGGAGCTGAACACGTTCGGAGTGGTTTTGGCATTGGCAGCGTTGTACGTCGCGTCGAAGATTGATGGGACGCCGACTGCGAATTCTAGTACTCGTACTAATGGAACGGGAAGAAGAGATGAAGAGGAGAATAACGGATTTTTGAACGACGACGACGACGACGACGCCTCCGCTACGAATAACAACGAGAAACATTCGTTTGCGATTATGCTTTCGGTTATCTCGGGGTTACTCTATGGCGTCAATTTTAATCCAGCGGAAAAATTGAGATTAGATCGGAGCGGTAAACATTCTGACGACGCGCTCGATTATGTGTTCTCGCACTTTTCCGGCGTTTTTCTAGCTACGGGAATCGCGTTCACACTCCACTACTTCCACGTCGTACGAAAATCCACGGACAGATACCAGGACATTCGGCAAGAAACGGTGTTCCCCGCGGTTATTTCTGGTGTCATGTGGGGAATCGCTCAAACCTCTTGGTTTGTGGCCAACCGAGCGCTTTCGATGTCGATTTCGTTCCCCATCATAAGTACGTTACCAAGTGTTGTCGCCGCGTTGATTGGGTATTTCTATTTCCAAGAAATGCGAGGGCAGAAGAACCTTCGATTGTTACTTTCCTCGGGCGTCATGAGATTAGTGTCCGTCGTGTGCATAGCCAACAGTAGATAACGCTAGGTCGTGTAATAACGTGTACATGTACTACTAGAATAACAGAGATTCGACGCGAATATAAAATACAATTTTTCCTAGTGTTGTTGCTATCTCCTTCCTTTGGGTTCCCTCTACAACTCCCGCTACTTCTTCTTCGCCCTCTTCCCTTCCCCTTTCTTCGGAGGTCCTTTCCCTCTTCTCTTCATCCGTTCCAGTTTCACTTTTCTCCTCCTATCGTCCGGATCTTCGAACAGCGCGTCGAGCTTCCTTATTCGTTCCGGGTACCACGAGGTGAGCGTCGGACCAATCAGCGCTCTTTTCAAGAGTTTGCGACCGGTGGGGAGGTTGGTGTCGTTGAGCGCGGTTTGGAATATTCGAGCCGCGGCGAGGGCTATCTTTCTCGCCGATGCCGCCCCGCCGCCAGGCGTCGTCGCCATCGCTTCCTCCTCCTCCTCTCCTCTCTTCTTCTTCTTCTTCTTCTTCTTCTTCTTCTTCTTCTTCTTCTTCTGCAAAAGGAGGGCCGACAAAGAGATGGTGATTTTTTCTTGTGTCGTCAAAGAGAGCAAAAAAAGGCAAGAGAGAGAGGTTTTTTTCCCGAAAGGAAAGGAAAGGAAAGGAAAGGAAAGGAAAAGGAAAAGGAAGGAGATTGATGCTTTTGTTTTGTTTTGTTTTTTGTCGGACGTTTTTTCCCTCTTTTTTTTTTTTTAATTTTCGTCTCGAAAGCAACACCGAGGACGAGAGAGAGAGCGAGAAAAAAAAAAAAAGAAATCGTCAGATCTTGAAGAAAACGAAGGAAACATCATCACCACCACCACCACATCAACATCATCATGGCGGACGAAGAAGAAAAGAAAGAAGACAAAGGCGAACACATCAACTTGAAAGTGAAGGACCAGGTACCTTTCTCTTTGTCGCGAGATCTTTCTTTTCGCGCGCGAAGGAGAGAGAGAGAGAACTCTGTGCTTTTTGTTCATTTTTTTCTCGTCGTCGTCTTTTTAAAAATGAAACGCAAAGAAGAAGAAGAAGAAGAAGCGACGACGCACGTTCTCGTCGAACACGACTGACCCCGCGCACTTTACCACGCGACGCGCAGGACAACGCCGAGGTGCACTTCAAAGTGAGGACGGGCACAAAGTTCAAGAAGGTGCGTCTTTTTGATTTTTTCTCTCTCGTCGCTCGCTCTCTCGTGGAGGAAAGAAATTACGCTCTCGCTTTGTTTTCAAATCCTCGTCGTCGAGAGCTGATCTCGGCACCCAAAATTTTTTCTTCTCTTTCGCACAATGTGCGCATAAAACAGATCTTCGACGCGTTCTTGCAGCGCAAATCTCTCCAACCCGGGTCGGTTCGATTCTTGTTCGACGGGGAGAGAGTTAGAGAAGACCAGTCGCCGCAAGAGTTGGACATGGAGGACGGCGACTCGCTGGACGTCATGATGGAACAAGTCGGCGGCGAGAAGTAATTCTACGCACCTTTAAAACAATAGAAATAATACTAAACGCGCATTTAAAAATATCTCACAGCTGCTGCCTGAAAGGGCGGGAAGTAAGCGATTGAGAAGAGAAGAGAGAAACCCACATGTAAAAAGCAAATTCTACAGATACGAGTAAACACCATTTAAAATATTCGAGTAAACGCTAAATTCCTATTGGTATTCTTCTGCCGATGCTTTTTGCATCTTCGATTGTCGCTCGCGAAAGACATCCTTTGTGGGTATTCTGAACGACGAAGATTCGCCTGCCGCCGTCATATCTGACGTCATCATTTGTGTCGCCGTTCTTTTTGAGCCCATGCTTTGCGTCCGAGTATCTTTACCTTGCATTTGTGCCAATAACTCGGCTTTACCTTCAATGGTTAAATCTGAGTTTTTCAAAGCATCCAAGACAGCGTCGACTCTTGGTGCCGGCATTTTCGCGAATGCCACCGGACCGGGGAGTTTATTAAACAACTTTCGCAAGGTTTCCGGGAGAGCAGGTGCTACCACGACAGGTAAAGCGGAAAGACCGATAGACGGAGGCGCAGCACGCGGCGCAGTCATCGGCATCGGTGTCGCATAACCCGGAGCTGAAGCCGATGGCGCCTCGGCGGAAACGGCTTTTGAGAGAGGAGGTGGCGCGCCTTCAGGTGCTTTCGGCGGAGGTGGTAGTTTCTGTCGAGAGATTTCTTTTTTACCCGATGCAACGGACATGGCCATGTGCTTCTGAATGGAAGACACACCAAGATTCGCGTAATGAGATAAACTTTCGCTTCTCAAAGGCGCGACATCTGGGATGAAGTTATGTCGTTCAAAAACGTTCGCGACTAATTTCGCCGCAGTCAGCCTCGAGGAAAGTCCTGAACTCATAGAAGCAGTGTCAGGTTCCAAAAACTCGCTTCTCCGAATTTCAGCGGCGCGAAAGGATTCAAACGAGCCGTACTCGTGCTCGAATTTCACAAAGGCGTCAAAAATAGAAACGTCCGGCTTTTCTACACTCAATGCGCGTTCAAACACTACTCTCGTATTCCCAACGTCTCCAAGAGATATTAAGTGATTTGTGTACGTCAAGACGTACGCGGGTACGTGCATGTATGTCTTTAGACCGAGTTCAAATACGTTTCGGCACGGTTTATCGGCTTCATCGTAGCGCCATTCTACCAAAGCGGCAGCGGCGTAAACGAGCCAACTGCATCCGGGCGCTTTACGCGCGCGCAAGAAAGCCTTTCGTGAAGAAGCTTGGGAATCTGTGCGTCGACATGCGCGAATATATTCGGCGTACACAACCGAAGTGTCATCGTCCATCATTTTCACGATTGCACCTTCTCCCGTTGCTGCATTCTCAGCTTTGCGCTTCTCCTCGTACGACACCATGTACGATTCGTACACAGCTTTCATTCCTTCAAAGTTTTGTTGCGACTCCTCTAAATCTGCGGCGGCGAGCAAAAGCATGATTGAACCTGGAAGTACCGTTCGCGCTCGAGACAATATTTCTGCCGCATCTCCGGCACGCCCTGCACTTTCGTGCCAGTGAGAGTATTCTAACCAAACTTCCGGGTAGTTCTCGCACGTCAACAAACATTTTTCGTACGCTAAGGCGATACGTTCTCGAACGCGAGGCGGCTCTTCTTCTGGTTTATCCGATGCCATTTTTTTAGCCGCGGCGCTAACAATACCTATGGCTTCCAATTTCTGCGGGTTCGTTTTCTCCCACGCAATGAATCGTCGAAATGCGTCTAAATGGCAATCTGCAGCTTTAGACGTATGCACAGGATCGCCCACGGCGATGCCATTCTTGTGCACTTTTACATCAAAACCTACACCTTCAAAGAGTGCCTTGTTTAAAGTTTCTCGCTCTTTGTATGCGGTTTTACACGCGAAGATTTTCGGGGTGCTTTCTGCGAGCAATGTTCGCGCAAACTTTTTATCATACGAATTTTCAAAAGTCTCGTATTCAGTCACTAAAGATTCCAAAGATTGCGTAGGAACGGAAATGGCGCGCTGGTACACTCGGCGGAGTTCCATCATTCGCGCGGTTTCGTACTGTTCGGGTTGTGCACCTTCCGGCTGTGAGAAGAAAGAAGAAGAGAAGAGAAAGATGTCAATATCAATTAATCGACCGGAGAGATAAAAAGACAAAATATTCATCAACTTTTTGGCATCAGAGGCATCGTTGTCAACACCATTTATCGGGGGCGAACCCGTTTCAGTCGCAAATTACCCATGATACATATAACTCATCACGCGCCATGAACTTTTTGTCTCTGTTGCGTCCTCGCGAACAGAACAAAATACAAAATACAAAAATCAAAAGAAAAAGAAAAAACGTACCGCAATAAAGCCCGGGTTCACTCCTTTTATAAAGTCAACATACTCCTCCCAAATATTACCACTCTCCACGTCCTCGCCGACGTGATCCACGCAATATTCGAAAGCCGCTTTAATCGCTTTCGCCCCTTCCTCTGTTGTACCGTCTTCATTTGTTGCCTTTACGTAGTTCACGTATGCCAACCACAATGCTGGTGACAAAACATCTCTCAAACACCTCGAGAAAATCTCCGAAACTGCCTCGTCATCTTTCTTCTCCATCGCGCTTTGCGCGTACGCAATCCACGCGTTCACGCATCTAGGATGGTACCTTAAAATCTCCTCGAATATATCCTTGGCGACGGAAGGCCTTCCTCGTGCCTCGACAAAGAACACATCCCACGCGGTCGCGTCATACGGGTTCCTCCGAAGAATTTTCCGAGCGTTCGTTAATCTGTTCGATTTCACGATTGGATTCGTTCCATCGTCGTGCGCATCAAACACTGTGTCGTCCTCATCTGTTTCCAGAGAAGGTGCATCCATTTCGTTCGTGTCGCTATTTTCATTGTTGTCGCTCGTGTTATTCTTAGTTTCTTCTTTGTTTTCAATCATCGTCTCCAATTCGTTTCCTTTAGCATCTTCTCCCGGAGGAATCTCCTCTTCCTCCCCATTCTTTTTCTTTGCACCATCATCGACAACGTTACCTTCTTCTCCTTTGTTATCTTTCTCCAAAGCTTCTTTCAATCGCTCCACTAAAATCGGCTTTGTTCCCGAGGAATCTAATTTTCTTTTTTCGAGTTCGATGCGCAATTTTGGTACGGTCAGTCTTTGTGGATTGACGATGCCAGCATCGCCTGCCTTCGCGCCCATCGTTTTTGCTCGTCGTCCGTCTTTGCTCGCTCTTTCTTTGATTGAGTTCTGTGGGTTACAGAGTACAAGGAGAGAGAGAGAGAGAGAGAGAGAGAGAGAGTGTGAGTGTTTGAATATGAGGAGAATTAAGGTTGGAAATTTTTCCTCATTCACTCAATGCAAAAAATACTCGACTATGCTCGATAGTTTTTCATTTCATTAAAATAGATGCTATTATCAATCGTTGATTGCGCCTACCGGCAAGCACGTGGGCCTCCCGTGCGCGCAAAAGAACGGAAAATCGCAGCGAGCGAGAGACTTGACGATGATCTCGCACTCTTTTATACTGAGCTGGTCGCCGAACATTATCGCCGAGCGACATGCTTTCTTCGCAAAAGTTCGTCTGAGTGAAGGTGGGAGAGCACTTACTGTTGTTCCTCCTTTCTCGGCGAGTTCGTGGAGAATAAATCTGAAATCGTTGAACGATGCAGAGGAGTCTTTGGGATTGAGCGGTGCTGGCACTCGCGTTAATTTGATCGTTAAGATACCGCCAACCTCTTCCCATTCGAATCCGAAACGAACGAGAGCATCTTGAAAGTTACACAAAGTGAGATACTCGTCTCGATCGAGTTTCGCTTCGTGGCTGACCGTTTTCCCTGGACGATTTTCGAGGAAGTTTCTTTCGAGCTCTTCTACGATGATTCTTTCATCGGCGGCGTGTTGATCGACAAGTATTAACTCTTTGGCGTCTTTGGTGATCAATACTATGAACTTCTTCGCAAACTGGCCAACAACGCGCGATTCTTGGAGTTCGTTAGATGTAATCGTTTTAAATGAAGGAGGAAGCTTCAGAACTTCGCGGTTGTTGATAAGAGCAAATGCCGGATTAATCCACTTTTTCGTCGATGAATGATACTTTTTTGGAGAAACAATAGCTTTGTTCAGCTGGAAGGGCGGCTTCGGAATTGTGCAGCACTCACACTGCTGCTTTTGTTTCTTTTTCGCCTCTTGTTCGTCGTCGATGTGCCTTTTCTTTTTGGACGAGCTCGCCGACGACACGCGCGGAGAATCTGCCACGTTTTGATTCTCTTGATTCCTTTCGGATGAGATCTTTTCTAAAGCTTCGCGTAAGAATGCCTTGATTGACTCTTCGTCGTTTTCATCTTCGGTCGTTGTCTGAATATTCAAAACGTACGCGCACGAGGAAGACTTTGTTTTATGAATCTCCTCCAACGATTTCTCTATAGTCTTGTGGTAGTTTGTCCTTCCTTTCACGTGAGCTCGGTTTATATATAGGTACTGTATCTTCCTTCTGTGAATATAGTTTTGTGCCCAAGTAATATATCCCGAAACGCGCATCGGAGCTCTACTACCACTCTTTTCTCTCTCGTAAAACATCGGTCGCAACGCGCGCACGGTGACATCTTCTTTGCCGTAAAAATCAGCCAAATTCGCTATGGCGTTTCCTTGACTGCGAAATAGTTCTTTTTCATCAAATTCATCATCGTTTCTTTTCTTCTTCACAGTCAAAACCAACGTAACTTTCGGGTATACGAGCGAAAAGGCGAACAACCTCTCGTGTGCCTCCTTCTCGCACACTCTCGAATACTTCTCAAACCCATCCTCTTTCATTCTCTTCTGGATCAAGCCAGAACCGCGCGAAAAGAGTCCATGGCAGGTTATGATACTCCCTGAGTTCCTATACACGCTCGGTCGCATCCCTTTCACACGGTTCCTAGCAGAGTAAGAAAGTATTGCCGAAAACGTTCTCGCCGAAGGAGAGGTCTCGCACTCCATCTTCCTCGTCACGATCTCCACTCGCTCGCTCGCGCCCACGATCGACGCCAACGAATCTCCTCTCTTCCCTCTTTTCGACGTGCACCCAGATTCCCCCACCAGATGTAAATCTTTTTCCGTCATCCCTTCGCCGTCGTCCTGAACTCGGATCGAAGGGAACGAGCTCTCAGACGCCGACGACAAAGAAAAGACGAGGTCGCACGCCACTTCTTTCGCGCGCGCTTCGACGCTATTCCTCACCAACCGTTCCAGCGCGTCCGCGACCGAAAAAAAGAGCGGTGTGCGACTCATCGCGTTTGGCCGCCTCTCTTTTCGATCACTCTTTAGAACGAACGAACGAACGAACGAACGATCTCGAGCGGGTAATTCTTCCAAGAGTATTTCGCGTATTTTGGGGAGGGGGGGGGTGGAAAAAAATCTCGACTTTTGGTGTGACTTTTTGCAAAAAGTGAAGTGTCTTTTGACCTTTTTTTGCCTTTTTTTTTGAACGTTCGCCATAAGTCAAAAAAAAAGCGCCGCACGCGGGCGACACGCATTTAGTAAAACGACCCGGGGGGTCGGGAAACAAAAAGAAAGCGCGACGACGGGCGCGGGGTGGCGCGTCTGTGACCTGTCTCGCCCTCAAAGCAACGCGCGCGGAAAAGGGCGCCAGTAGAACCACCAGCGCGTCGTGGCATGAAAAGAGAGGAACAGAGAGAAATGCAAGAATTCAATCAATTGTCGAATCCAAACACTAGTCTGGGCGGGGGAGGTGAAGAATTATGCCGCGACTTTTTGAAGGTAACGTTGATACGCAACCAAACGACGATCATTCAACTGACGTGTTCTGTACCAGGGAGCGTGCTTTCGAGAGAATTGCAAGTATTCTCACGCGGAAGGCGTGGGCGCGCAGTTACCACAGGTACGCATTTCCAGCGTTTGTTAAACGAACCTAATTTTATTTAATTAATTAAAACGCCGATGCATCGGGTTTTTTGGTGCGCTCGCGACCACGTTCTGACCGCTTCTTCGCCGCTCAATCAAAAACAGACGTCCCAGCCCATATGCAGAGACTTCCAAAACGGAAGATGTTTTAGATCCAGGTGCGTTTCGAACGGAAAACAAGAGTTTTTGAGAGAGAGAGAGAGAGAAATTCCCAAGGGGAATTTCCTTTCATTTTTTTTCAAAAGGAGGTTTTGCTCTTTCTTTTTTTTTTTTTGTCTTTTTGAGATCGAGATCGAAACGAAAGATCGAAAAAAACTAACAAATTTTTACTCCCAAATAAATATAACAACAGTTGCCGATTTTTCCACGGAGCTATACCGAACATGGGCGCTGTCCCGGGCCAATTACAAAACGGAGCGTCTGCATACTACGCGCACCAGCAACAGCAACAGCAGCAACCACCCGGAGGAGGGCAACAACAAGTTGGCGTTTGTCAGCCGATACCGGGTGGGCCGCAGCATCAAATGCACCAATACCAATACCCCAACTCGGCCAGACAGGAACCAAATGTAGTGAATGGGAATTATAATCGCTACGCGCAAACGTTTGGTGGAGGAGGTGGACATCAGCAGCAGTTGCACTTTGGGGCTACGAACTCGGCGCCAGAGCAGTCATCGTATTTAGCGAGTCAGTCGAATGGTCAGCCGCAGGACTACGTCCAAGCGAGCACGTATTATGGGCAGCCACAGAATCAGAGATATTCGATCGACCAGGCATTTATCGATCAATCCAACTCCTCCGCGATGGGTTATATCAACAGTAGTGATGATCGTATGTATAATACCAACAATTCCATCGCTGGAATGATAGGCGCGGAGCAGCTGTATGCAAACGCAAGCGCGGCTGCCGAAAGCGCCGCGAAAGCGTTTGCGATGCAACAGCAACAGCAACAGCAACAGCAACAGCAACAGCAACAGCAGCAGCAACAGCAACAGCAACAGCAACAGAACTTAAATGGGGACAGTAATGTCACAGGGACGACAGCAGCCTTGACTGGTGGTTTTCATTCGCAACCATTTAGTAGCAACAGCGGCGTAGTCTATAGCGGTAACCAGGCGTCGGCGAATAACGTTCCTCAGACGAAACAGGAAGGTTTTGCGAGGGTCCCATCGGCCGAAAACTCAAATTTCAGCGCAAATTCGCGTCTTGATACCATAGATCTTCCGTTGGATATCCTCGACGAACCGAAAACGACTTTGGAAAGCTACCAGTGATACTATAATGATATTCGGGCATTTATAATAATATGATCACCGCGCACGAGAGAGCACAGCATATAGAGGGCGGACCCATTGTTTTGTATACATGTAGAGATTCACAGATGTGTGACCTTATGTACATAAAACGTAGACTAGATAGAAAGCAATTAGTTCTACATATAACAAGGAGCGGTTATTCAGTTTATTTTGTTAATATCAGTCAATATCACACATTATATTCAATTAATCAAGTATCTCACTCTTCTAAGTTTAAGCTAAGGTTTACGTTACAATTCTCTCGTCATTCGAACTTCATTCTTGTTCTCTAATTGCGGAAAGTTCAACTTGAACCGACGGTCCCATGGAAGAAGCGATGTATAAAGATTTCCAGTAGTTCCCTTTCGCCCCAGTCGGCTTGTTCGCGTCAATAGCCTGCACAATTGACTGCAAGTTCACCAATAAATCACCCTCGTCGAAGCTCAACTTGCCAAATGGCACGTGCACAATACCTTGTTTGTCTGCACGAAATTCAACCTTACCGCCTTTAAATTCACCAACCGTTGTAGCAACGTCCGTCGTGACCGTGCCGGCTTTCGGGTTTGGCATCAAACCCTTCGGACCAAGTTGTCTTCCCAACTTCGCAACCTTTGGCATCATATCTGGAGTCGCCACCAAGAGGTCAAAATCCAACATACCACCCGAAATGTCCGCGACCAAATCCTCATCGCCGGCAAAATCCGCACCAGCATCTTTCGCGGCAGCAATGTTATCCCCAGAGCACAAGACGGCAATTCGAATCGTCTTCCCCGTCCCTTTCGGCAACGCAACCGTCGCCCTCAATTGCTGGTCGTTGTATTTTGGGTCAATGTTTAATCTCGCATGCACTTCAGCAGTCTCGACAAACTTCGTGTTTGAGTTCGCTTTCATTAACGCAACCGCTTGTTCCGGCAATTGCGGTTGCATTCTGCCCGGGACGGCTTTTTGAGCCGCTCTAAATCTTCGAGACTGTCTCGCTTCCTTCGCGGACAAGCCATCTTTACGAACAGCTCGTGCTTTGGGAGCCGCAACTTCCTCTTCGAGCTCCGCAAAGTCCAAAGCCGCGTTCACTCTCACCGTTTGCCTCGTCGGGGATTGTCTTTGAACTGTTGTTTTCGAGCGTGGAAATGAGAAAAGAAAGAGAACGAATGAGGGTGAGTAACGAGACGCGACGCAATCGTGTAAATGAAATGGATAAAGCAAAAGGTTATAGGTTTTCTCGGGAGGAGTAAAGACGAGCAAAGAGAGAAAAAAACAACCCATCCCGCGCGCGACTCGTGCAATCCCAGGTCCAACGATCGCGAAACAAACGCAAATTCGAGTGAATTACGCGTCGATATTCGTTTACATTCCATCGTATCGAACCTCGATCGTTCGCACGACGCGCACCGCGGCCAGAGTCGATTTTTTTTGCTCCCCGATGCCGCCTCTCTCCCCCACACGGAGCGAGGCGCAGTCACACGCACATCTCTCAATGCGCGAGAGAGAGAAAAAAAAAAGCGGAGCGCTCGAGAAAGACGAACGCGCGAACGACGCATCGCGCGTACCTCTGCCGTTCGCGGACGTGGAAGAAACCGCGGTTCCAACCAAAGACGCAGTTCTCATGGTTAAGCCTAACATTCTCGCGTTTTGCGCGTAAAAACGTTACAGATGTTGTGACGACGGCTGCGGTGTTTCGCGTCGCACTCGTGGAGGAGAGAGCAACGACAATAATGGGTTTTTTTTACAACCAGACCACGAAACGAAAAGAGGGTGGTCGTCCCCCAAAAAAAGCAAAAGGGCAAGAAGGCGCAAGGGCGAGTCTTTTTTTTTTTTTCGTCTTTGGTTTCGTCTTTCATTTTTTCCCTTTTGGGTCTCCTTTTTTGGGAAAAAATGTTGGTCATCCTCCTCCTCCGTCTCCTCCTCTCTTTTTGTCATCAGCTCGAAAAAGGTCCATCGTCGTCGTCCACGAAAGCGCACAAAACACCACCGCTCTCTCTCTCCCCCTCTCCTTCTCCTTCTCCTTCTCCCTCTCTCTCTCTCTCTCTCTCTCTCTCTCTCTCTCTCTCTCTCTCTCTCTCTC
>MDSZ01005541.1_pt1 | contig 37622 bp, 39 predicted proteins | sample 811201 | NCBI WGS metagenome assembly MDSZ01 (sample SAMN05326647, study PRJNA326480) | marine metagenome | isolation source: seawater | place: Indian Ocean: North | collected 2010
CCTGAAAAACAAAACGCCCGATGCGGTGCATCGGGCGTTTTGAGGCCTATCGGCCTACCTGAGCAGGTGTAAACCTATTTCAGGACTAGACACCGGGGTTATCAGAACTTGTAACCCAGACCCACCATGTAGACGAAGGGGTCGACGTCCACGTCCACCTTGACCTTGTCGCCGGCCAGGTAGGTGGTGCCGGTGGTGTCGATATCGATATAGCGCACCTGGGCGTTGAGCATCAGGTTGTCGCTCAGCATGTAGTCCATGCCGATCTGCCCGGCCAGACCCCAGGAGTCCTTCATGTCCAGGCCGCTGAAGCCCTTGCCTTCGGCTTCGCTGCTCAGCTCGGTATCGAAGAACCAGGTGTAGTTGATGCCGACGCCGACATACGGCTGGAAGGCAGAGCTCTTGTCCAGCGGGTAGTAGATGGCGCTGATGGTCGGCGGCAGGTGCTTGAGGCTGCCCAGCTTGCCATTCAGACCGGCGAAGGCACCCGGCATGCCTTTCACGCCGACGTCATGGCTGAACGGGGTGGCAGCCAGCAGTTCGATACCGAAATTATCGGTGACCATGTAGGCGAAGTTCAGGCCCAGCTGGGTGTCGCTGTTCAGCGTAGCGCCGCTGCCGGCGACCTTGCCCAGAACGGCGTGATCGATGTTGCCGCTGTCTTCGTGCGGATCAACGGTGATGGCACCGGCACGAACGATGATGTCGCCAGCCTGGTGGGCCTGAGCGACGGGGGCAGCGATGGCGAGGGCCAGCAGTGAGGCAGTGAACAGTGACTTGTACATAGCGAGCTCCAGTTCGAGTCGGTTGTGTCTTTGGCTGGAATCAATGCTAAGCCAAGCAACAATTCGCTTTTTGACCTGGCTCAATAGATCGGTGGGCTCTGCCACGGAGCTTTGTCCCATTGCTTAGAATGCATCTCTAGATGATAATGTTTCTCTTTTTGAAGCAAGCCTGTCTGTCGAGGACCCCCTGCGCATGAATCGCTTCCCCCTCCGTTCCCTGGCCGTCGCCCTGCTGTTGGCGAGCGGCTCGCTGGCTGCTGCGCCGCTGGATGCCGCGCTGGACGAAAGCCAGCGTCTGGCCGCCGAGGCCAAGGCCTCCCAGGGCCGCGTCGAGCAGCTGGATGATGCCAGCCGCGAGATGCTCAATGAGTACCGCAATGCCTTGCAGCAGGCTGAAGCTTTGAAAGGTTATAACAGTCAGCTGCGCGACCTGGTCGACGCCCAGCGCCAGGAGCTGGCCAGCTACCAGAAGCAGCTCGACGGCATCGAACGTACCCAGGAAGCGGTGAGCCCGCAGATGGTCAGGATGGTCGAGGTGCTGGGCGAGTTCATCGCCGCCGACCTGCCGTTCCTGCCGGAGGAGCGTGAGGATCGCCTGGCCCAGCTCAAGGACCTGCTGCCGCGTGCCGACGTCAGCCTGGCCGACAAGTACCGCCGCATCCTCGAGGCCTATCAGATCGAAAGTGACTATGGCCGCACCCTGGAAGCCTGGCGCGGCGAGCTGAGTCAGGCTGATGGCAGCTCGCGCAGCGTCGAGTTCCTGCGTCTTGGCCGCAGCATGCTGTATTACCAGACCCTGGATGCGCACGAGAGCGGCTGGTGGAACCCGCAGGCCAAGGCCTGGCAGGTGCTCGACGGCGGTGCTCGACGTCCGCTGACCCAGGCCATCGCCATCGCCCGCCAGCAGCAGGCGCCTGCCGTGCTGTCCCTGCCGATCAAGACCCTGGCCGAGGAGGCCGCACAATGAGTCGTCGTGTTGTAGCCGTACTGGCGCTCAGCCTGTTGCCGGCATTGGCCGCCGTGGCCGAAACCCTGAGTCCCGATCAACTGCTGCAGCGCATTCGCAGCGAGCGTGCGGCCGAAGCCAGCGCCATGCAACAGCGCGAGCAGGCCTTTCTGGCCAAGCGCAGCGAGCAGGCGCAACTGCTGGCGAGCGCTCGTTCCGCGCTGAATGCGCAGAAGGCCGAGAGCGAACGCCTGAAGGCCGAATTCGACCGCCAGGAGGCCGAACTGGCCGAGCAGGAGAAACTGCTGGCCCAGCGTGTCGGCCACCTGGGTGAATTGTTCGGCGTGGTCCGCCAGAGCGCCGGAGATGTTGCCGGTCAATGGCAGGACAGCCTGCTCAACGCGCAGTACCCGGAGCGCCTGAAGCGTCTCAAGGCATTGGCCGAGAGCCGTTCGCTGCCGTCCGCCGATGACCTCGACAGCTACTGGATGCTGCTGCTCGAAGACCTGGCCGCCAGTGGCCGCATCGAGCGCGTGACGCTGCCGGTGGTCAATGCCGATGGCTCGCGCCAGGAGCAGCAGGTGCTGCGTGTCGGCACCTTCGGCGCCTATGGCGAGGATGCCTTCCTGCGTTACGACGCCGACGCCGGGCAGCTGGTCGCTCCGCCGCGCCAGCCGTCGGGCCTGGGACAGGTCGAGGATTATCTGAGCAGCACCGAGGCGCTGGCGACCCTGCCTGTCGATCCGAGCCGTGGCAGCCTGCTGGCGCAGCTGCAGCAACAGCCGACGCTGTGGGATCGCCTGCAGCAGGGCGGCCTGGTGGGTTGGGTGATCGTCGTGCTGGGCGGCCTGGGCCTGCTGCTGGCGCTGTGGCGGATGGTCTATCTGGCTCGCGTGGGCAGTGGCGTCAAGGCGCAGATGCATGACCTCAGCGCGCCGCGTGACGACAATCCGCTCGGGCGGGTGATCGGCGTGCTGGGCGCCAAGCCGCAGCTGGCCGACCTGGAAACCCTGGAGCTGAAACTGGACGAGGCGATCCTCCAGGAAACGCCGCCGCTGGAGAAAGGCCAGGGCCTGCTCAAGCTGCTGGCCGCCGTCGCCCCGCTGCTGGGGCTGCTGGGCACCGTGACCGGCATGATCGTGACCTTCCAGGCCATCACCCAGAGTGGTGGCGGGGACTCGCGCCTGATGGCCGATGGTATTTCCCAGGCGCTGGTGACCACCGTGCTGGGTCTGGTGGTGGCGATCCCGCTGCTGTTCCTGCACAGCCTGCTGGCCAGCCGCAGCAAGGGGCTGATCCAGGTTCTGGAGCAGCAGAGCGCGGGCCTGATCGCCCTGCACCTGTCGGGAGCGTCGCGCCGTGACTGATCTGTTCGCCTTCTGGCTGCGTGCGGTCGACAGCGCCTATGCGCTGCTCGACTTCATGAGCGCCGGTGGCGTGGTGATGTGGGCGCTGGCGGTGCTCTGCATCCTGTTCTGGACCCTGGTGTTCGAGCGCTTCTGGTACATGCGCAGGATCTTCCCGCTCTGGGTCCACGAGCGCCGCGAGGCCTGGCAGCAGGTGCTGGCGGACGACAACGGCAACTGGCAGCGCGCCGTGCGCCTGGCCTGGCTGGCGCAGGCGCGCCAGCAGCTGGCGGCGCCATTGCGCCTGGGCAAGACCCTGGTGGCGTTGTATCCGTTGCTGGGCCTGCTCGGCACCGTGCTGGGCATGATCGCGGTGTTCGATGTGCTTGCCCTCAACGGCACCGGTAACCCGCGCGGCATGGCCGCAGGCGTCTGGCAGGCGACCCTGCCGACCATGGCCGGCATGGTCCTGGCCATTCCCGGATTGTTCAGCCTGGCGCGCCTCGAGCGCGAAGCCAGCCAGGCCATCGAGCGGCTGGCCGACCAGCTGCGTCACGACTGAGATCGCCCAACATGAGAATGCGTCGCCACCACCAGCAGGACGAAGACACCGGCATTGACCTTACGCCGATGCTCGACGTGGTCTTCATCATGCTGATCTTCTTCATCGTCACCAGCTCCTTCATTCGTGAGTCCGGGGTCGAGGTCCAGCGCCCGCAGGCGGAAACCGCCAGCCCGCAGGACAAGGGCAACATCCTCATCGCCGTCACGGCCGACGGGCAGATCTGGATGGACAAGCAACCCGTGGACATCCGCAGCGTGCGTGCGCACGTCGAGCGCATGCGCGTCGACCAGCCGGATGGCGCGGTGGTGGTGCAGGCCGACCAGGACGCACGCACCGGCCTGGTGGTCCAGGTGATGGATCAGGCGCGTCTGGCTGGTGTGCAGGACGTCGCCCTGGCTGCCGGTAGCGGAGTCAACTGATGCGCCTGCCGCTGTCGTTTCTCGGTGCCTGCCTGATGGCCCTGGGGCTGTTCGCCCTGATGCTCTACATGGTTGCACCGCCCAGCGCGAAGGTCAGCCAGGACCCGGTCAGCGTGGCCAACTTCGTGCGCATGGATGGCAATGCCAGCGAGACGGCCAGCCGCACTCGCCAGCAGGCGCCCCAGCCACCGCAACCGCAGACCCCGCAACCGCCCACGCCGCCGACCCCGCAGACGGCCACGCCGAATGCCAACCTGCCGGCACTGGACATCCAGCTGCCCAGCCTGGCCAGCGGCATCGCCGTCAACAGCGCGCCGGCGCCGAGCCTGTCCGGGCTGGCTCCGGGCGCGCCGGCACCGACCCCGCCGAGCAATGCCAGCGAGTCGGGCGGGCAGATGGGCGGTATGGAAAGCGAGGTCATGCCGCTCAACGACGTACGTCCCAAGTACCCGGATCACGCCCTGCGCCGTGGCATCGAAGGTTTCGTCAAACTGGCTTTCACCATCAATCGCGCCGGCAGCGTGGAGAACATCCGCGTGCTGGAAGCCAGCCCCCGCAACGTGTTCGAGCGCGAAGCGCGTCGGGCTGCTGCACGCTGGCGCTTCGCACCTCGGACCGAGGGCGGTCTCGCGGTGGATCGCGAAGCGGTGAAAACCCTCTACTTCCGACTGGAAAGGAGCTGACCATGTACCGTTGGTTGTTGCTCGTGATGCTCAGTGCTACGGCCGTGCCCGGCATGGCCCAGCAAACCGTCGACCCGGCCGTGTTCCGTGCCCTGAACAGCGCGCAGGTCGCGCAGCAGAAAGGCGACTACGCGGCGGCCCGCAAGGCACTGGACGCGGTCAAGGCGTCTGGCGGCAGCCTCGAGGAGGCGCTGATCTGGCGCAGCAAGGCCTATGTGGCCTGGTCGGCGGGCAACAACGCGCAGGCCATCGACTGGCTGGACAAGGCGGTACGCAGCGGCAAGCTGGACGACGAGATGCTGGTCGTCGAACGCCTCAACCTGGCCAAGCTCAACCTGGGCGAGCGGCGTTACGCCAAGGTCGTCGAGCTGCTGGCGCCGGGTCAGGGCAGTGCCTCCGAGGAAGTGCTGCAGATGCTGGTGCAGGCCTATCAGGGCATGAACCAGCCAGCCAAGGCGCTGCCGCTGGCCGAGCGCTATGTGCAGGCCAACCCGCGTGCTGCGGATATCTGGCTGCAGTTCCTGGTGGGCGCCAATGCCGATCTGAAGCGTTATGCCCAGGCCGAGCGCTGGCAGCGCCAGTTGCTGGCACGCAAACCGGACGATGCCAAGGGCTGGCGCCAGCTGGCTGGTCTGCAGCAGATGGCTGGCAGCAACGACAAGGCCCTGGCCACCCTGCGTGCGGCGCACAGCAAGGGCCTGCGTTTCAGCGAGTCGGAACTGGACAACCTGGTGCTGCTGGCAGGCGCTGCCGACCAGCCCTGGCAGGGCGCGAAGCTGCTCAAGGGCATGCTCGACAGTGGCCTGCTGGCCAACACGGCTGCCCGTCAGGAGCGCCTGGGGCTGTTCTGGTGGCAGGCGCGTGACCGCGTTGCCGCCGTGCGTGTGCTGCGACCGCTGGCCGAGCGCAGCGGCAACGGCAAGCACTGGCTGTACGTGGCGCAGCTGGAACTGGAGCAGTCGCGCTGGCAGGCTGGCCTGGAGGCGCTGGCGCGTGCCGAGCGCAACGGCGCCGAGCGGTCCAAGGTGCGCTCCTGGCGGCAGTGGGCAGAAAGCGAGCTGCGCTTCGAGCGAGACAATCGCGTCGCCAGTCGTGGCTGATGCTGACGGACATGAAAAAGCCAGACGCGATGTCTGGCTTTTTCATGTCTGGGATCTGTCCGTCGTTCATTTCGCGGCTGAAGCCGCTCCTGCAACCGCTCCGGATCAACTGTCGGGCAGCTCGTAGGCGTAGATCTTGTCCGCTTCCATCTGGTAGCCGACCTCGGCCAGTTCGCTGGTGACGTGCTCCACCTTCATCGGCCCCTCGACCCAGAACGGCTGGTAAAGCGCATCGAGCAGCACGCCGAGCTCACTGGTGACATGCACGATCTGGTTCGACGGCGGTGGCGGTACGTGGATGCAGGCGCCGAAGTAAGGCACTAGCAGGAATTCCACGACCCGCCCTTCATCGGTGACGTCGAGCGGCACGATGTAGCCTGGCAACTTGACCTTCTGCCCGTTCAGCTCCTTAACCACCGGTGCTGCCGGCGCCTGCTGCGTGGCGGCCGGGCCTGACTCGGACAGGGCATCCGCCAACTGCGAGAGGTCGTGGATGGGCGCCGGGTCGACAATCTGCGGCGGGGCGTTGGGCGGAATCAGTTCGGACCAGGTGAGTTCGCGCACCTCGGCGGCGGCCAGTGGCAGCGCCAGGGTCAGCAGCAGGGTGGCGAGCAGGGGGCGGGACATGAAGAACCTCGTTTCAGGGGCGCCCGCGCAGTGTACGCCAGACGCCCCCTGTTTGGCCTCAGAGCCTGATCGACAGGCCGTCGGCCAGTGACTGCCGGTAGGCGCGCCAGGCGGGCACGCTGCCCATCAGCAGGGCGGCGAGGAGGATGCCCCCGAGCAATTTCCATTCGTAGCCCGTTGGAGCGCTCAGTGCCAGGTACAGGCCGTAGTTGGCCTGCACATGGCCCTGAGCGAGGGCGATGCCCAGGTACAGCAGGGCGAGACCGAACAGCACGCCGGCGAGGGCCAGGGCGAAGGCCTCCAGCACCAGCAGGCTGGCGATATGCCAGGGGCGGGCGCCGACCGAGCGCAGAATGGCCATCTCCCGGCGACGTTCGTTGAGGCTGGTGAGAATCGCCGTGAGCATGCCGATCAGGCCGGTCAGCACGACGAACAGCGACACCACGAACAGTGCCTGCTCGGCGGTGCCCATCAGGCTCCACAGCTCTTGCAGCGCCACCCCGGGCAGGATCGCCAGCATCGGCTCGCCACGGGATTCGTTGATCTCGCGTTGCAGGCTGAAGGTGGCGATCTTGCTGTTGAGACCGAGCATGAAGGCGGTGATCTGCCTGGGTTGCAGGTCCATGGCGCGTGCCTGATCGGCACTCACCCGCGCATCGCCACGGGCCGGCATGCCGTTCTGCCAGTCGACGTGCAAGGCCTCCATGCCCGCCAGCGAGATGTGCAGGGTGCGGTCGACGGGGGTGCCGGTCCGCTCGAGGATGCCAACCACGGTGAAGGGCTTGTCATCGTGCTTGACCAGGCTGATGGTGGCGACGCCATGGGCCAGCACGATCTTCTCGCCGAGGCCGTAGTCCAGCGCTTGTGCGACTTCGGCGCCCAGTACCACCTCGAACGGATCGTCGGCGAAGGCGCGGCCCTGGGCCAGCCGCAACGACTGGCTGCGGGCATAGCGGTAGTGGTCGAAATAGGCGCCGCTGGTGCCCATCACCCGGTAGCCACGGTGTGAGTCGCCGAGGGAAATGGGGATGGCCCATTTCACCTGGCGATGATTGGCGAAGTGCTCGAAGCTGTCCCAGCGGATGTTGTTGGTGGCGTTGCCGATGCGGAATACCGAGTACAGCAGCAGGTTCACGCTGCCGGAACGGGCGCCGACGATCAGGTCGGTACCGCTGATGGTGCTGGCGAAGCTGGCGCGGGCTTCGGTGCGTACGCGCTCGACAGCCAGCAGAAGGCAGACCGACAGGGCGATGGCGAACACCGTGAGCAGGGCGGTGAAGCGGCGGTTGGCCAGGCTGGCCAGGGCGATACGGATCAGGTGCATCTCAGACCTCGACGGGCTTGGCGGCGCGGTTCAGCTCGCTCAGCGAGACATTGCGGTCGAACAGCGCGGCCAGGCTCTGGTCATGGCTGACGAACAGCAGGCTGGCGCCTGCGGCGCGGCATTCGGCGAACAGCAGCTGGAGAAAGGCTTCGCGGGCGTCGAAGTCCAGCGCCGAGGTGGGTTCATCGGCGATGACCAGCTCCGGCTGGCCGATCAGGGCGCGGGCCGCCGCGACGCGTTGCTGCTGGCCGATCGACAGCTCGTCCGCGCGACGCCCGAGCAGATCGGCGCGCAGGCCCAGGTGTTCGAGCAGTGCCGTGGCGGCCGCATCGATGCTGCCGTGGCGCTGTTGCGCGCGTTCGGCGCGCTGGCGCGAGAAGCGACAGGGCAGCTCGACGTTTTCGCGTACCGAAAGAAACGGCAGCAGGTTGAACTGCTGGAAGATGTAGCCGGTGTGGTCGACGCGGAAACGGTCGCGCGCGGCGGCGGAGAGCTGTGCGAGGTCCTGTCCCAGCAGGCGGATGTGACCGCTCTGGGCGCGCTGCACGCCGCCGAGCAGGCCGAGCAGCGTGGTCTTGCCGCTGCCGCTCGGGCCTTTGAGGAACAGGGTTTCACCGCGCGCCAGGGTGAAGTCGGGGATGTCCAGCAACTGCGCTTGTCCGGGCCAGGCGAAGCCGAGGTTGGCGAGTTCGATCAGAGGTTGGGTCATGGTCTGCTGCGTGTCGGGAAAATGCGCTCAGCGAGGAGCGAGCCGTGCGCTCGAACGGGCCAATGGCAACGGCGCGGCGAACAGGGCTCGCTCCTGCAACGGGACGTGGCGTCAGAAACTCAGACGCGGTTGTGCCGGTGTCAGTTGCATCCCTTGCTGGCCGTTCGGGCCGATCAGTTGTACCTGAATCTTCTCGGTCGCGGGGAAACGCTTGAACAGTTCGCTGAGATCCAGTTGCTGCAGTTTGGCGCTGCTGGCGCATTCGAAGCGATAGAAGGCCTGGATATCGCTGTGCTCGCCTTCATGCTCATGATGCTCGTGCTCGTGCTCGTGCTCGTGCTCGTGCTCGTGCTCGTGGTCCGCGTCGCCGAACAGCGGGCTTTCCAGTTCCACCTCGCGGGTCTTGCAGTCACCGCTGGCCAGGGCGAACAGGCCGATGGGCTGCTCCAGCTCACGCTTGGTCGCCGCGACCTTGGCTTTGTCGGCCTCGCTCTTGGCGGCATGCTCGAAACCGACCAGGTTCATGGCCGGGCTTTCCAGCTGCAGCTCCAGCAGGTTGCCGTCCAGTGCCACGTTCAGGCTGGCGACACCATGTTCATGGGCACCCAGGCTGTCATGGGCGTGTTCGTCATGGTCATGCTCGTGGGCCTGGGCGGCGACCAGGGGCAGCAGGGCGAAGGGCAGGGCGAGCAGCAGTTGGCGCATGGGAGTCTCCGGCGTGAGGGCAATAAAGTTGTTACGTTATAACAACTTTATTGCTCGGCTGGCCAGCCTGTCGTCGTCATGGGAGCATGTCGGCTTCGAATGGGAGGACGAGTATGGTGCGTATCCGTGGGCGGATCGGGGATTGGCCAGTGGACCTGACGCTGGAGCTGGATGCCGAGGACTGGGCGCAGCTGGCGCAGCGTGTCGCTGTCGCGCCCGTCGCCGCTGAGGGGCCGTCAGCCGCCCCGGTCGAAGCGGCGGACGCCCTGTGGCAGACCGCATTGCAACTGGTGCGCGATGCCGGGCAGGTCGAAGGACCGAGGTTGCTGGCGCAGTTGGCGGCGCTGGCAGGGGGCGAGGCTGCGGGCAAGCGCTTGCTGGTACGCCTGCGCCACTGCGAGCAGATTCGCATGGAGACCGGCGCGGATGCGCCGATCTATCACTGGCAGGAGCAGCGGTAAGCTGCAAGCTGCAGGAAGACGTACGGCTCCTGATTCCGCTTGCAGCTTGAGACTTGCCGCTTGCAGCTGCTCTCAGTAGATCGCCTGGTACAGCTTGCGGCGGTAGGCGGTGACCAGCGGATGGTCGCCGCCGAGCAGGTCGAACACCTGTAGCAGGGTCTTGTGCGGCAGGCCGTCCTCGTAGCTGCGGTTGCGCACGAACAGCCTGAGCAGGGCGTCCAGCGCGGCCTCGTACTGCTGGCGGGCCAGTTGCTGCACCGCCAGCTGATACACCGCTTCGTCATCCTCCGCGTTCTGTGCCAGGCGGCTCTTCAGGGTGGCGACTTCCGGCAGGTCGGCAGCCTGGCGCAGGAAGGTCAGCTGGGCCTTGGCGCCTGCCAGAGCCTGCTTGTGCTCGTCGCCTTTCACGGCGTTGAGCACGGCTTCGGCTTCACCCAGCTCACCGCGTTCGGCCAGGCAGCGGGCGTAGAGAATCAGGGCGGCAGCATGCTCGTTGTCCTCGGTCAGCACCTGCTTGAGCAGGGCCTCGGCCTCGGCGAAACGGCCCTCGCTGAACAGCGCCTGGGCGGTTTCCATGGGGTCGGCGGCGGCGGGCGCCGGCTCGGCCACGTGCGGCTTGAGCATTTCCCGAATCGCCGCTTCCGGCTGGGCACCGGCGAAGCCGTCCACCGGCTGGCCGTCCTTGAACAGCACCACGGTCGGCAGGCTGCGGATACCGAAGCGCATGACGATGTCCTGCTCGATATCGCAGTTGACCTTGGCCAGCAGCAACTCGCCGGCATATTCCTCGGTGATCTTCGCCAGCATCGGCATCAGCGCCTTGCAGGGCGCGCACCACTCGGCCCAGAAGTCCACCAGCACCGGCTTGTGGAAGGAGTTCTCGATGACCAGTTGCTCGAAGCTGGCAGCGCCGGAAATGTCGAAGATGTAAGGGGAGTCGCTCATGTTCGGTCTCGCAAGGGCAGGCAATGGTCTATTAATGCGGGCGGTGAGGCCCGGTTACAAGGGGCGGGTCGCGTGGTACAGGCTGACCTCGCGGAACTCGGCGGGCTCGGCCAGATCCGGCCAGGTACAGCCATCGAGCAGCGCCAGGCGGCGATAGAGCGGGTGCTGGAAGTCCTTGACCCGTGAATCGGCCACCAGGGCCTGGTGCCCGCGACTGAGGAAATGATCGAGCAGTGGCAGGTTGGCGCGGTCGTAGAGTACGTCGGCGACCAGGATCAGGTCGAAGCGATCCGCTTCGGCGAAGAAGTCCGTCGAGTAGCTGAGCGTCACCCCGTTGAGCGCGGCGTTGGCGCGGCAGGCGGCCAGCGCCAGCGGGTCGAGGTCGCAGGCCACCACCTCCTCAGCCCCGGCCTTGGCCGCCGCGATGGCGGCGACGCCTGAGCCGGCGCCAAAGTCCAGCACGCGCTTGCCGCGCACCCACTCGGGGCGTTCGGCCAGCCAGCGCGCCAGCACCAGGCCGCTGGCCCAGCAGAAGCACCAGTAGGGCGGTTCCTCGAGGATGCGCCGGGTCTCTTCGGCGTTGAAGGCTCGGTCCATGTTGCTGGCATCGATCAGCCACAGGGCGATCTCGCTGCCGGGCAGCGTTTCGGCGACCAGGCGGGCGTCGCCGAGCAGTTCGCCGAGGGCCTGTTGCAAAGCCTGTGGGGCGTTCATGGCGCCGGTACCAGGTGCAGGGGGCCGAGGTCCTGGTCGCGCAGGTGGGTGATGGCGCGTGCCGGCAGGCGCTGCACCAGGCGTCCGGCCTGGCTCACGCGGCCACGCAGTTCCACGCGCTGCGTCTGGCTGGGCGGCACGACGTTCAGCGGCAGGTGGAACGGCAGCGCCTGGCCGTCGCCCCGCAGGTGCGCCTGCCCGAGCAGTGCCCTCGGCCGCCCGCTGAGGTCGATGGCCAGCAGCGCCAGCTCCACGTCGGCACCCTGAGCGACGCCCAGCAGTTGCCCGCGCAGGGCGGGTGTTGGCGTGGCGACGCTGGCGGGAGGCGCGTCCGTCTCGGGGGCGGGGGCCGGCACTGCCGGCTGCTCGCTGGCGCAAGCGACCAGCAGGCCGCTCAGGGCCAGAACAAAGGGGTTGCGGTAGCGGGTCATCACATCCTCGATATCTCGTGCGGGCGCCCCTATAGCTTAATTTGTCTTGCTGCTTCTATGCGCTACCATGGCGCCTTTGCCGCCATCAGCCCGCGCCTGCCATGCACTGTCCGTTCTGTGATGCCAACGACACCAAGGTCATTGATTCCCGTCTGGTCGCCGAGGGCGACCAGGTTCGCCGCCGTCGCGAATGCGTGGCCTGCGGTGAGCGCTTTACCACCTTCGAAACCGCCGAACTGGTGATGCCGCGCCTGATCAAGCAGGACGGCAGCCGGCAGCCGTTCGACGAGGAGAAGCTGCGTGCCGGCATGCAGCGTGCGCTGGAGAAGCGTCCGGTCAGCGTCGAGCGGCTGGAAGAGGCCATCGCCCGTATCAAGCAGCAACTGCGTGCCACCGGCGAGCGCGAAGTGAAGTCGCTGGTGCTCGGCGAGCTGGTGATGAGCGAGCTGAGCAAGCTCGACGAGGTGGCCTACATCCGCTTCGCGTCGGTCTATCGACGCTTCCAGGACCTCAACGAGTTCCGCGAAGAAATCGAGCGCCTGGCTCGCGAGCCGTCGAAAAGCTGATGAGCGAGCGCGATCATCTGTTCATGGCGCGGGCACTGAAGCTGGCGCGCAAGGGGCTTTACTCCACTCATCCCAACCCACGGGTCGGCTGCGTCATCGTGCAGGACGGGCGGATCGTCGGCGAGGGCTGGCATGCCCGTGCCGGCGAGCCCCACGCCGAGGTGCACGCGTTGCGCCAGGCCGGCGACAAGGCGCGCGGTGCCACGGCCTACGTCACGCTGGAACCCTGCAGCCACCATGGGCGCACGCCGCCCTGCGCCGACGGGCTGATCGCCGCTGGCGTCGGCCGGGTCGTGGCGGCCATGCAGGACCCCAACCCGCAAGTGGCAGGCAACGGTCTGCGGCGTCTGGCCGAGGCGGGTATCGCGGTCAGTTGCGGTGTGCTGGAGAGCGAGGCGCGGGCGCTGAATGCCGGCTTCATCAAACGCATGGAGCAGGGCTTGCCGTTCGTTCGGGTCAAGCTGGCGATGAGTCTGGACGGGCGCACGGCCATGGCCAGTGGCGAGAGCCAGTGGATCACCGGGCCGTCGGCGCGTGCCGAGGTGCAGCGCCTGCGCGCGCAGGCCAGCGTGGTGCTGAGCGGCGCCGATACGTTGTTGGCCGATGACGCCCGGCTGACCGTACGCCCCGACGAACTGGGCCTGGGCGCGGAGCTGACGGCGCTGGCGCAGCGTCGTCCGCCGCTGCGCGTGCTGGTCGACGGGCGTCTGCGGGTGCCGCTGAGCAAGGCATTCTTCCAGGTCGGCCCGGCGCTGGTGGCGACCTGCGCCGCCGCCACCGCACGCGATCGTTATCTCGCCGAAGGGCATGAGCTGCTGGCCGTGCCCGGCAGCAATGGTCATGTCGACCTGCGCAAGCTGTTGCTGGAGCTGGCGGCGCGCGGTGTCAACGAGGTCCTGGTCGAGGCCGGGCCGCGTCTCGCCGGCGCCTTCGCGCGGGCCGGGCTGGTGGATGAGTACCGCATCTTCATGGCACCCAAACTGCTGGGCTCCAGCGCGCGCCCGCTGCTCGAACTGCCGCTCAACCGTATGGCCGAGGCGCCGCAGTTGAAGATCCTGGATATCCGCGCGGTCGGCGACGACTGGCAAGTCACAGCCGTTCCCGAGCGCCAGCCTTAGGCGGCGAGCCCGTTCCACGCCTGGCTGGAATGCGCGCTCGGCGCCTGTGCGGGGCTTGCCTGGGCAGCACGTGGGCGTCCACGAGCGGGCGCTCTGTAGCCGGCAGCGGCTTCGTTATGGTAAAACGCCACGCGGCCATTCGCTTGGCCGCAACGTTCTCAGGGCGGGGCGCAATTCCCCACCGGCGGTAATGGTTCGCAGAACCTAGCCCGCGAGCGCTCGCCACGGCACCTGCCGTGCGAGGTCCAGCAGACCCGGTGCGATTCCGGGGCCGACGGTATAGTCCGGATAAAGAGAGAGCGGGATTCCCTCCACGGGCGCCTCGTGCGTGTCCGCGAAATCCCTATCGATCGGCATTGCCCTGTTTTTGACCAAAACAGGAGTTCGTCCATGCTGTTCAGCACCACCTTCAACGTGAAACCGGAGGGCGCATGTTCACCGGTATAATCGAAGCCATCGGCAGCATCCGCGCCATGACGCCCAAGGGCGGCGACGTGCGCGTCTACGTGGCCACCGGCAAGCTCGACCTCGGCGACGTCAAGCTCGGCGACAGCATCGCCGTCAACGGCGTCTGCCTGACCGCCGTGGAACTCCCCGGCGATGGCTTCTGGGCCGATGTCAGCCGCGAGACCCTGGCGCGTACCGCCTTCGTCGACCTGAAGCCCGGCAGCGCCGTCAACCTGGAAAAGGCGCTGACGCCTACCAGCCGCCTTGGCGGGCATCTGGTCAGCGGTCATGTCGACGGTGTCGGCGAGATCGTCGCCCGCGCCGATAACGCCCGCGCCGTGCAGTTCAAGGTGCGCGCGCCGCGCGAGCTGGCCAGGTACATCGCGCACAAGGGCTCGATCACCGTCGACGGCACCAGCCTGACCGTCAATGCGGTCGACGGCGCCGAGTTCGAGCTGACCATCGTCCCGCATACCCTGGCCGAGACCATCATGGTCGACTACCAGGCCGGGCGTAAGGTCAACCTCGAGGTGGACCTGCTGGCGCGTTACCTGGAGCGCCTGCTGCTCGGCGACAAGGCCGCCGAACCCAAGGCCTCGGGCCTGACCGAAAGCTTTCTCGCCGAACACGGCTACCTGAACAAGTGAGATGCGCCACCATGGCCCTGAATACCGCTGAAGAACTGATCGAAGACATCCGCGCCGGCAAGATGGTCATCCTCATGGATGACGAGGACCGCGAGAACGAAGGCGACATCATCATCGCCTCCGAGTGCGTCACGGCCGAGCACATCAACTTCATGGCCCGCTTCGCCCGTGGCCTGATCTGCATGCCGATGACCCGCGAGCGCTGCGAGTTGCTCAACCTGCCGCTGATGGCACCGCGCAACGGTTCCGGTTTCGGCACCAAGTTCACCGTCTCCATCGAGGCCGCCGAAGGCGTGACCACCGGCATCTCCGCAGCCGACCGCGCTCGTACCGTGCAGGCCGCGGTGGCCCGCAGCGCCGTGGCCGAGGACATCGTCAGCCCCGGTCACATCTTCCCGCTGATGGCGCAGCCCGGTGGGGTGCTGGCGCGTGCCGGCCACACCGAGGCGGCCTGCGACCTGGCGCGCATGGGCGGGTTCGAGCCGAGCGGCGTGATCTGCGAGATCATGAACGAAGACGGCACCATGGCGCGTCGTCCGGAGCTGGAGAAGTTCGCCGAGGAGCACGGTCTCAAGATCGGCACCATCGCCGACCTGATCCACTATCGCCTGATCCACGAGCGCACCGTCGAGCGCATCAGCGAGCAACCGCTGGACACCGAGCTGGGTCAGTTCAACCTGGTGACCTACCGCGATGGCGTGGAGAACACCGCGCACATGGCGCTGACCCTGGGCACCATCTGTGCCGAGGAACCGACCCTGGTGCGGGTGCACAACATGGACCCGCTGCGTGACCTGTTCATGGTCAATCAGCCGGGGCGCTGGAGCATGCGTGCGGCCATGGCCGAGGTCGCCAAGGCTGGTAGCGGTGTGGTGCTGCTGCTGGGCAACCCGATGACCGGGCCGGAACTGCTGGCGCTGATCAGTCGTCAGCAGCCTGCCAATCCGGCGACCTACAGCACCGTCGGTGCCGGTTCGCAGATCCTGCGTGACCTCGGCGTGCGCAAGATGCGCCTGATGAGCTCACCGATGAAGTTCAACGCGATATCCGGCTTCGATCTCGAGGTTGTAGAATACCTGCCGGCTAAATAAGAAGCGGCTCGACAGCGCCGCATCCGATGACCCTCTCCCGCTGGGGGAGGGTGCCCGCAGGGCGGGAGAGGGCTGCACAGCATGTGCTCTCCCACAGCCCCTCTCCCATGAGTGGAGAGGGGAGCTAAGACTGGTAGCCCGGATGCAATCCGGGGACATCGGCACACTGGCTCCGGATGGCATCCGGGCTACGCTGATCAACGAATTCGTTTTCGGAGCGCGCGACGCTCCGGCTCTTTAACCCATGTGAGACCTGTCATGACCCTGAAGACCATCGAAGGTACCTTCATCGCCCCCAAGGGCAAATACGCCCTGGTGGTAGGCCGTTTCAACAGCTTCGTCGTCGAGAGCCTGGTTAGCGGCGCCATCGATGCCCTGGTCCGCCACGGCGTGAGCGAGAGCGACATCACCATCATCCGCGCACCGGGTGCCTTCGAGATCCCGCTGGTCACCCAGAAGGTCGCCCAGCGTGGCGAGTACGCGGCCATCATCGCCCTTGGCGCGGTGATCCGTGGCGGTACTCCGCACTTCGAATACGTCGCCGGCGAGTGCACCAAGGGTCTGGCCCAGGTTTCCATGGAATACGGCGTGCCGGTCGCCTTCGGCGTGCTGACTGTCGACTCCATCGAACAAGCCATCGAACGTTCCGGCACCAAAGCGGGTAACAAGGGTGCCGAAGCTGCGCTGTCTGCCCTGGAAATGGTCAGCCTGCTGGCGCAGTTGGAGGCCAAGTGAGCAATTCCGCTAACGGCCAGCCGGCCAAGAAGGGTCCGAGCGGCAAGATCCTCGCGCGTCGCGAGGCTCGTACCCTGGCCATGCAGGCCCTGTACTCCTGGCATATCGCCGGGCAGCCGCTGAACGAGATCGAAGCGCAGTTTCGCGTCGACAACGACTTCAGCAAGGTCGATGGCGCCTACTTCCACGAGATCCTGCACGGCGTGCCGCGGCAGAAGACCGAACTGGACGAGGCCTTCACGCCGCTGCTCGACCGCCCGCTGGAAGAGATCGATCCGGTCGAACTGGCCATCCTGCGGCTGTCCACCTACGAGCTGAAGAACCGCGTTGACGTCCCCTACAAGGTGGTGATCAACGAGGGGATCGAGCTGGCCAAGGTGTTCGGTGCCACCGACGGGCACAAGTTCGTCAACGGCATCCTCGACAAGCTCGCACCCAAGCTGCGTGCCGCCGAAGTCAACGCCAACAAGCGCTGATCATGACGCTGGCAGTGGCTCGGGCGCGCCCATGGGGAATGCACTGTGGGTGAGTTCGAGCTGATCCGCCGCTACTTCGCCAGCGCCCTGTGTGCCCGACAGGGTGATGGCGTGGTGCGCGGCATCGGTGATGACTGCGCGCTGCTGAGCGTGCCTGCCGGCGAACAGCTGGCGATCTCCACCGACACGCTGGTTGCCGGGGTGCACTTCCCCGAGGCCTGCGATGCCTTCCTGCTCGGCCAGCGCGCGCTGGCCGTGTCTGCCAGTGACCTGGCCGCCATGGGCGCTACGCCACTGGCGTTCACCCTCGCCATCACCCTGCCGGATGCCAGCGATGCCTGGCTGGCCGACTTCGCCCGTGGCCTGCAGGTCATGGCGCAGGACTGCGCGCTGGCGCTGGTCGGTGGCGATACCACGCGCGGGCCGCTGAGCCTGACACTGACCGTGTTCGGTCGTGTGCCGGCCGGGCAGGCGCTGCTGCGCAGCGGCGCACAGGTCGGCGACCTGCTCTGCGTGGGCGGTGAGCTGGGCGATGCCGCCGGTGCCTTGCCGCTGGTGCTCGGGCAGCGCGAGGCGGAGGACGACAGTGGCGCAGCGTTGCTGGCCCGCTACTGGTCACCGCAGCCGCAGCTGGCCCTCGGCCAGGCGCTGCGCGGGCGTGCCACGGCGGCGCTGGATATCTCCGATGGCCTGCTCGCCGATTGCGGACACATCGCCAGCGCGTCGCAGGTCGCCTTGCAGATCGAGCTGGAGCGGCTGCCATTGTCGGCGCCGCTGCGTGCTTTCGCCGACGAGCAGCAGGCGCGGGTCTGCGCGCTCAGTGGTGGCGACGACTACCGCCTGGCCTTTACCCTACCGCCAGCCTTGTTCGACGAGCTGCAGGCAGACTGGCCCGAGGTACGGGCCATCGGCCGCGTGCTGGCGGGCAGTGGCGTGCAGTTGCTGGATGCGAACGGCCAGCCCATCGAGTCGCCACGTGGCGGCTACCAACATTTCTGACAGGACGGAGTGCGCGTGACCGATCACCCCAACCAGGTTCCCGCCGAATACGTGCCGCCCTCGGTATGGCGCAATCCCTGGCATTTCATCGCCTTCGGCTTCGGCTCCGGAACCCTGCCCAAGGCGCCTGGCACCTGGGGCTCGCTGGTGGCGCTGCCGTTCGTGCCGCTGTGGCAGATGCTGCCCGACTGGGGCTACTGGCTGATGCTCGGGGTGACCATGCTGTTCGGCTTCTGGCTGTGCGGCAAGGTCGCCGACGACCTGCGTGTGCATGACCACGAGGGCATCGTCTGGGACGAAATGGTCGGCATGTGGATCACCCTCTGGCTGGTGCCCGAGGGTTGGCTCTGGTTGCTGCTAGGCTTTCTCATGTTCCGCCTGTTCGACATCGTCAAACCCTGGCCGATCCGCTGGATCGACCGTCACGTGCACGGTGGCGTGGGCATCATGCTCGACGACATCATCGCCGGGGTGTTCGCCTGGCTGGTCATGCAGGGACTGGTCTGGGGCTGGGACAGGTATGGGGCCGTGCTGGGTTTCTGAGGGGCTGCGATGCGGATTAGACACGGATGGCTGTGCCTGCTGCTGATGCTGGGCAGCATGACCTGCGCCCAGGCTCGGGATGATCTGCCGCACGAGATACGTCTGGCCAGCGAGGTCTGGGAGGCGTACACCGAGGCGGATGGTACGGGCCTGGGCTGGGACATCATGCGCAAGGTCTTCGAGCCGGAGGGCGTGAGCCTGGCCATCCACAGCGTGCCCTACACCCGTTCGGTGGGGCTGGTGCAACGCAACGAGGCCGATGCCTGGGTCGGCTCCTACCGCGATGAGGTCGAGGACAGGGTGTTCTACCCCAAGCACCATTACGACACCGACCGTATCGTCGCGCTGAGCCTCGAGGATAAGCCGGTGCCGACGCTGGAGAGCCTCGGCCAGTACCGGCTGGTCTGGGTGCGTGGCTACGAATATCAGGAATATCTGCCGAATGTGCACGATTACCGGGAAGTACAGCGGCGTGGCGGTATTCTCGGCATGCTCGACCTCGGGCATGCGGACTTCTACATCGATGCGCGTCCCGAGGCCGAGTACGTGCTCAAGGCTGCCAGCCATCCGGAGCGTTATCGTCTGACCGATCTGACCCGCCTGCCATTGTTCCTCGGCTTTGCCGACACGCCGCGTGGTCACGCCCTGGCCGAGCTGTATGACCGGCGCATGGCCGCGCTGATCGCCAGTGGCGAGCTGCGGCCGATCTTCACGCACTGGCATCAACCTTACCCATTCGACTGAGCCGGGAGACCACTGCTCATGCTGCTACGCCACTGTCTTGTCGCCCTCGTGCTGTCGTGCTCGGGCCTTGCCTGGGCTGCTTCGCAGGTGCAGGTGGTCGGCCTGTTTCCGGGGGCGGCGGTGCTCAATGTCGATGGCCAGCGCAAGATGGTGCGCGTCGGGCAGACCGGCCCGGGCGGCGTCCAGGTGGTCAACGTCGACAAGCAGGGCGCGCTGCTGCGCGTGGATGGTGTCGAGCGCATGTATCCGCTCAGCCGTGAATACAGCGCCGGGTTCGCCGAGCCGGTGCGCAAGCGCCTGAGCATCGCCAAGGGCATTGGCGGCCACTACTGGGTCGCGGGCTCGGTCAATGGCCAGACGGTGCAGTTTCTGGTCGATACCGGCGCCACCAGCGTCGCGCTCAACGATGCGCATGCCAGGCGCCTGGGGATCGACTACCGGGTTTCCGGGCGCCCCATGCAGGTCAGCACCGCCAGCGGCGTCACCCGTGGCTGGCGGGTGACGCTCGATCGGGTCAAGGTCGGCGATCTCGAGGTGCTTGGCGTCGAGGCCGTGGTGCTCGAGGGCAGCGCGCCCAGCGATGCCCTGCTGGGCATGAGCTTCCTCGGACGGGTTGGCTGGCGCGAGGAGCAGGGCATGCTGGTGCTGGAGTCGAAGCACTGAGCCCTGCGCCGGGATAGTCGATCATTTCTCTCGATACTGATGATCGGCAATTCTGACTGACCTGCCAGCGGGGGCTGCTGATACAATGCCGGCCCTGTTTCGTACTCATTGCTAGGAGTATCCGGTGTCCGTCGTGTTTGTCGCCGCCTCCCAACTGCCCACCCCCTTCGGTGTGTTCACCATGCACGGCTTCCTCGATGAAGCGACCGGCAAGGAGCACGTCGCCCTGACCTTCGGCGAAGTGGCCGACGGCGCACCGGTGCTGGGGCGGCTGCATTCCGAATGCCTGACCGGTGACGCCCTGTTCAGCCTGCGCTGCGACTGCGGGGCTCAGCTGCAGGCGGCATTGCAGGCCATCGCCAACGAAGGCCGTGGCGTGCTGCTCTATCTGCGTCAGGAAGGCCGTGGTATCGGCCTGCTGAACAAGATTCGCGCCTATGAGCTGCAGGACGGTGGCGCCGATACCGTTGAGGCCAACGAGCGCCTGGGCTTCGGTGCCGATCAGCGCGACTACGCGATCTGCCTGCCGATGCTCGAACACCTGGGCATCCAGAGCCTCAAGCTGATGACCAACAACCCGCGCAAGGTGAAAGCCCTGGGCGACATGGGCATCGCCGTGGATCACCGTGTGCCGCTGCAGATCGCGCACAACCCCTACAACAAGCGTTATCTCGCCACCAAGGCCGGCAAGCTCGGCCACATGCTGGGCAACCAGCACCAGGGCGAGACCGAGGAAAGCCTGTGACCCGAGGCCAGGTGAAGCGCCGCCTGGCGCTGGCCTGGTGGCGTCAGCTGGGCGTCGCACTGGCGCCGCTTGTCGTGTTCAACCTGCTGTTCGGCGGCGGGAGCACCACGGTGCTGACCATGCCGCTGTTCGTCGCCGGCCTGGCTTCGATGTTCGTCAGTCTGCCGCTGTTCGCCGCCTACAAGCGCGCCCTGGTGGCCACCGAGAAGGCCCTCGACAGCGATGACGAAGCGGCTGCCTGGCTGGAGCTGGATCGTGTGCGCCTGCGCGCGCTGCTCGCTGCCGCGTTGCCCGCCTGGATCGCAGCGCTGGCGGTACTCGCCGGGCTCGAGGCGATTCCCCTGATGCTGCTGGCGCTGTCGTCCATCGTGCTGCACTGTCTCTATCGCATTCCCCGCCAGCTGGGCTGATGCGCGCGCTGCTGCTGACCCTGTGCGTGCTGGCGCTACCACTGCCGGCTGCCGAGCGGGTGATCAGCCTGGCGCCTTCGCTCAGCGAAATCATGCTCGACCTGGGCGCTGGCGACCGCCTGGTCGGTGTGCTCGAAGGGGAACAGCAGCCCGCCGGCGTGGCCCATCTGCCGACGGTCGGCCGTTATGGTCAGCTCGAATTCGAGCGCCTGCTGCAGCTCGCCCCCGACCTGATCCTGATTGCCCCGGGCAGCGTGCCGCCGGCACAGCAGGCGCAGTTGCAGCGTTTCGACATCCCGCTGCTGGTGATCGAACCGGCCCGCCTCGACCTGCTGGGTGATGCCTTCGTGCAGATTGGCCAGCGAGTGGGCCGGGCGGAGCAGGGCGAGCGCCTGGCGGCCGAGTTTCGCGAGCGGCTGGCGGCGCTGCGTCAGCGCTATCGGCGCGAACGACCGCTGGCGGTGTTCTATCAGATCTGGCATCAGCCGCTGTACACCATCGGTGGCGAACAGTTGATCGGCGATGCGCTGCAGGTGTGCGGCGCACGGAACCTCTTCGCCGAACTGCCGCAGCCTGCGCCACAGGTCAGCGTGGAGGCCGTGCTGGCGCGCGATCCGGACATCATCCTGGGCGGCAGCAATGCCGAACTGAGCGCCTGGCAGGCCTGGCCGCAGCTGCATGCCGTGCGCCAGGGCCAGGTATGGACGGTGCCGGACAAGGGCCTGGAACGGCCCAGTCTGCAGATGCTCGGGGCGATCGAGCAGCTGTGCGAGCGGATGGCCGGGGCACGCTAGTGCCACGGGACGTGCAGTGCTTCTGCAGGCAGGCTTGGCCGCCTGTGGATATTGCTGGGGTGGGTTGCGCTCGATGTGGCGCTAACCCACCACCGCTGCCATGCGTTCCATCGCTGGTGGGTTACGCGGCGCTCCCGTTCATCGGCGCTTGCCAGATTGGCGTTCGGCGCCGCTAACCCACCCTACGCGGGCAGTGCATCGACATCAGATCTGCGGCGTCCAGGTTACGGCGAGCAGTGCGGTGCGTCCGGCACTGTTGTAGCCGAAACGCCCGTTGGGCGTGCTGTACGTGGCTTCTGCGTAGTCCCGGTCCAGCAGGTTATCCAGCTTCAGGCTCAGCCCCAGTTCCTGGGTGGCCTGCCAGGCTGCGCGCAGGCTGAGCAGGCCGTAGCCGCTCATCCTGATCTGGTTCTCGGCATCGTCGTAACGACCACTGAGCGCACGCCAGCCAGCGCCAATCGACACGTCACCGAAGCGGCGGTCGATATCCAGCGTCAGCGTACGTTTGGCGCGACGCTGCAGGGTATGACCGCTGTCGCGATCGCGCGGGTCGATCAGGGCCAGGGCCAGGTTGCCTTGCCAGCCGAACAGTTCCTGCTGCACTGCGGCCTCGAAACCATTGATTCGGGCAGTCTGGACGTTCTGCGGAATGAAGTTCTCGTCCAGAACGATGGCATCTTCGATCTCGGTTCGGTAAACGGAGGCCTGCAGCGAGCCTGTGTCGCTGTACCGGCTGCGCCATTGCAGTTCGTAGCTCCTGGAGCGTTCCGGGGTTAGCTCGGGGTTAGCGCTGGGGAAACACATGCTGCCGAAGCAGAAGTCCGGGTAATACAGGTCATTGAAGGTTGGCGCGCGGAAGCCTTCGCTATACGACAGAATCAGGTCGTTGGCGTTGCCCAGCGGCAGAGTCAGTGCCGCATTCCAGGTGTTTTCGTGGCCGAACTGCTGGTTGTCGTCATGGCGCAAGCCGATCTCGGTGGAAAAGTTTTCCCCGCTGTAACGATGCTGGATGAAGGCTGCGCGGTTCCAGCGCGAATCCTCGACGAAGTCCGTGGTGCCCTGGGCTCGATCCTCGTACCAGTCCAAGCCCAGCAGCAACTGATGGTTCTCGGTGAGTGTCAGCGTGTTCAGCCAGTTGGCGGCGTCACGGTATGTGTTGAACTGGCTGACTGAGCCCCCCGGTTGATCATTGCCGCTATCGCGTTTGTCTTCGCTGTGGCCCAGTTCCAGGCGACTGCTCCAGCTATCGCTGAGCTGTGCGTCGATGAAGCCAGAAGCACTGCTGAGCAGGTAGTCGGTAGTCGGCAGCGAGCCGCTGAAGACATCGTCGTACTCCACCTGGCCACGCTGGTCGAGCAGGTTGAAGCCGATCTGCAGGCTGTCATCGAAGCGGTGCGACAGACTCAGGCTCAGTGAGCGGTTGCGGTAGGCATCGTCGTCGCCATTGGCGCCGAAACCGTCGCGGGTCGCATCGATACCGGCTGTCTCGTCCAGTGCAGCGCCCAGGTGAAAGCGGGTGCGCTGATCGCCCCCGGAAAGACCAAGGCTGCGCTGGTAGGTACTGTCGCTACCGGCTGCCAGGCGCACGTAAGGGGCGAGCCCCTGGTCATCGCCCTTGCGGGTGAAAATCTGTATCACACCACCGATTGCGTCGGAGCCGTAGAGTGCCGAACGGGCGCCACGCACGACCTCGATACGCTCGATCTGCTCGGGGGCGAGAAATTCCAGGCTGCTGGTACCACTGGATGCCGCGGCGATGCGTTGGCCATCGACCAGTACCAGCGTTTGTGCCGTGCTGGTGCCGCGCAGAAACACACCCGTCTGGCTGCCAGTACCGCCAGTGCGGACGACGCTAAGACCGGGAACGCGCTGCAGCAACTCTGCAACGCTGCTGACCTGCAAACGCTCGATATCGTCACGCTCGAACACGGTGGTGGCCGCCGTGGCCTGGGCTTGTGGTTCGGGCATGCGGCCCGAGGTGATGACCAGGGGCTCGGCCACGTAGGGTTCGCTGGCCAGTGACAGGCCAGGCAGGACGGCAATGGCCAGGGCCAGGCGAGACGCTCTCATGATGATTTCCTCAAGGTCGGCAGACTTTCGAGGAGGACAGCAGCCAGCGCGTGGGCGGCGCTTGACCGTGCTGCCCTCCGCAACACCAGTCGATCCGCCTTGGCCGGTCTCCGGGCTCTCGACCCCTATCCGCCTTCCCGGGGGCTCCCAGTGGCGGTTGGATAGGGACAAGCGTGATGCTTGCAGTCGATTACCGTTGCGGGGGCAGCGTCGGGATTGCTCATGGAGAGCGCACCGACTTCCCGTTCAGCAGACCGTTGAAAACTACCTGCGTTGGCGTTTTTTCAACGGCTTGCTGACGCCGCTTGCGCAGCGCACCCTGGCGGAACATGAAGTGCGCGCACCTTAGTGCGCGCGCAGTTGCATGACAAGCAAGCCCGGCTCATTCGGCGATGAGCGGGGCTCATGCTCAGAGCAGGTTCAGGCGTTCGCGCACCGCGCGTTCGATGCCGGCATCGTCCAGGCCGCACTCGGCGAGCATCTGGCTGGGCTTGGCATGCTCGACGTAGTAGTCCGGCAGGCCGAGGTGCAGCATCGACACCTGGCGGTTCTCGGCGGCGAAGAATTCGCTGACCGCGCTGCCGGCACCGCCCATCACGGCGTTTTCCTCAAGGGTCACCAGCAGCTCATGGCTGTCGGCCAGCTCACGCAGCAGGGCTTCGTCCAGCGGTTTGACGAAGCGCATGTCGACCACGCTGGCGTCCAGCGTCTCGCCAACCCGCAGGGCTTCGGCCAGTTGCACGCCGAAGGCCAGCAGAGCGACGCGCTTGCCCTGGCGACGGACCACGGCCTTGCCGATTTCCAGCGGTTCGAGGCCCGCATCGAGTGGGGCGTTGGGGCCGGTGCCACGCGGGTAGCGCACGGCTGCCGGGCCGTCGAACAGGTGGCCGGTGGTGAGCATGCGGCGCATCTCGTTCTCGTCGCTCGGCGTCATCACCAGCATGCCGGGGATGCAGCGCAGGTACGACAGGTCGAAGCTGCCGGCATGGGTCGGGCCGTCTTCGCCGACCAGGCCGGCGCGGTCGATGGCGAACAGCACGTCGAGGTGCTGCACGGCCACGTCATGGATCAGTTGGTCATAGGCGCGCTGGAGGAAGGTGGAGTAGATCGCCACCACCGGCTTGGCGCCCTCGCAGGCCATGCCGGCCGCCAGGGTCACGGCATGCTGTTCGGCGATGGCGACATCGAAGTAGCGCTCGGGGAAACGCTCGCTGAAGGCCACCAGGTCGGAGCCTTCCTTCATCGCCGGGGTGATGCCGACCAGGCGCTCATCGGCCTCGGCCATGTCGCACAGCCACTGGCCGAACACGTTGGAGTACTTCGGACCGCTCGGCCGCTTCGGGCTGGAGAGCGCTGCGGCCGGCGGCGTCACCGGCTCCAGCTTGGTGATGGCGTGATAGCCGATCGGGTCGGCCTCGGCCGGCGCGAAGCCCTTGCCCTTCTTGGTCACCACATGGAGGAACTGCGGGCCGTCCAGGTCGCGCATGTTGCGCAGGGTGGCCAGCAGGGTCGGCAGGTCGTGGCCGTCGATGGGGCCGACATAGTTCCAGCCCAGCTCCTCGAACAGGGTGCCGGGCACCAGCATGCCCTTGGCGTGCTCCTCGACCTTGCGCGCGATTTCCCAGGCGCCGGGCAGGCGCGAGAGCATCTTCTTGCTGCCTTCGCGCATGCTGGCGTAGGTGCGGCTGGAGATGATCTTGGCCAGGTAGTTGGACAGGCCGCCGACGTTCTTGGAGATCGACATGTCGTTGTCGTTGAGGATCACCAGCATGTTGGCGCCGACGTCGGTGGCATGGTTGAGCGCTTCGAAGGCCATGCCGGCGGTCAGGGCGCCATCGCCGATCACCGCCACGCTCTTGCGCTTCTCGCCCTTCAGCCGGGCGGCGATGGCCATGCCGAGGGCGGCACTGATGCTGGTGCTGGAGTGGCCGACGCCGAAGGTGTCGTACTCGCTCTCGCTGCGACGCGGGAAGGCGGCCAGGCCGTCACGCTGGCGCAGCGTGCCCATGCGCTCACGGCGACCGGTGAGGATCTTGTGCGGATAGGCCTGATGGCCGACGTCCCACACCAGGCGGTCGTCGGGCGTATCGAAGACGTAGTGCAGGGCGATGGTCAGTTCGATCACGCCGAGGCCGGCACCGAAGTGACCGCCACTCTGGCCGACGCTGTAGAGCAGGTACTGGCGCAGCTCGTCGGCGAGGGTTTCCAGGTCCGCTTCGGCCAGGCGACGCAGTTCGTCCGGCGTATTGGCGCTGTCCAGCAAGGGCGTCAGCGGGCGCTCGCGGGGGATCTCGTGGAAAGTGGTCGGCATCAGGCGAATCGTTATAGGTGTAAAAGATGCGGCAGTTTACCTGATGCCAGGAAAACAGCCCAATCCGCTGACCAGATCGCCGTCAGCGGTAGTGCCGCGCGAGAAACGCCAGCAGCAGTTCGCTCACCCGCTCGCCGCACTCGGCCTGCAGCCAGTGGCCGGCGCCCGGCAGGTCGTGGCGCTCCAGGTGCGGCACCTTGTCGCCCATGCGCTTGAGCGTCGGTGCCTCGAAACGGCCGACCGGGTCGTGCTCGCCGAGCAGGAACAGCGTTGGTTGCATCACCTGACGTGCGGCCAGATGCTCGGTGCGTTGCCAGTTGCGCTCGAAGTTGCGGTACCAGTTCAGCGCGCCACGAAACCCGTGGCGTTCGAAGGTGCGCAGGTAGTGGGCGAACGTCGCCTCGCTGCACCAGGGCGGCAGCGGGATGTCGGCCGGCATGCCGTCGAACAGCCGCGCATCGGCCGGTTTGTCCGTTGCCAGCAGGGCATCGCCCAGGCCGCCGAGTAGCAGGCGCAGGCTGCGGCCGATGTCCGTGTCCAGTTCGGCCTCGGCCAGCCCCGGCTGCTGGAAGTAGAGGATGTAGTGGAAGCGTCCGGCGTAGGCCTCGCGCATCATCTCGATGGCCGGGCGTTTCGGCCGCCCACCGAAGGGCACCGACAGTGCGCCCAGGGCCCTGACCCGTTGCGGCTCGAGTAGGGCCAGATGCCAGGCCACCGGCGCGCCCCAGTCATGGCCGACCACCGCGACCTCGCGCTGGCCGAGCAGGTCCATGGCCGCCTGAATGTCGCCGCACAGGCTGAGCAGGTCGTAGGCTGCGGGATCGCTCGGCGCGCTGCTGGCGCCATAGCCGCGCATCTCCGGGGCGAACACGCGATAGCCGGCACTGGCCAGCGCCTCGATCTGCGGGTGCCAGGCGTACCAGCATTCGGGGAAACCGTGCAGCAGCCACACCGGCCGACCGTGCTCGGGACCGGCGCTGTACAGGCTGAGTTCGATGCCGTTCACGGCGAGCAGACGATGTTCGATGTGCATGGGTGTTTACCAGGTGTCGATGAAGGGACGCTTCTTGCCCTCACGCCGGGGTGGGCGTGGCGCCGCATTGAGTCCACGCAGCAGCCAGGCGCGGCTGTCGGCCGGATCGATCACGGCATCGATCTCCAGGTAGCTGGCCATGTTCAGGGCCTTGCCGTTGTCATAGGCCTTGGCCACCAGCTTGTCGAACAGGGCCTGGCGGGCGGCCTCGTCCGGCTGGGCGGCCAGCTCCTTGGCGAAACCCAGGCGCACGGCACCCTCCAGACCCATGGCGCCGAACTCGGCACTGGGCCAGGCGGCGGTGAACAGCGGCGAGTGGAAGCTGCCGGCCGCCATGGCCTGGGCACCAAGGCCATAGCCCTTGCGCAGCACCAGGGTGAAGAAGGGCACCGTGAGGCTGGCGGCGGTGACGAACAGGCGCGAGACATGGCGCACCGTGGCCTGCTTCTCCGCCTCCGGGCCGACCATGAAACCGGGGGTGTCGCACAGCGATACCACGGGCAGGTCATGCGCCTCGCACAGCTGCAGGAAGCGCGCGGCCTTGTCGCCGGCCACGGCGTCGATGGCGCCGCCCAGGTGCGCGGGGTTGTTGGCGATCAGGCCGAAGGGCTTGCCTTCGATGCGGATCAGCGCGGTGATCAGCCCGGGGGCGAACTGGCGGCGCAGTTCCAGCACGCTGTGCTGGTCGGCGAGCCGTTCGATGACCTGGCGCATGTCGTACACGCGCAGGCGGTTCTCCGGGATCACGTGGCGCAGTTCGCGGCTATCGCTGGCGTGCCAGTCGCTCAGCGCTCCCTGGAAGTAGCCCAGGTACTGCCTGGCCACGGCGACCGCCTCGGCTTCGTCTTCCACCAGCACGTCGATCACCCCGTTGGGACCCTGCACGCTGCTCGGGCCGACCTGCTCGGGTTTGAAACTGCCCAGGCCGCCGCCTTCGATCATCGCCGGGCCGGCCATGCCGATGCTGGCATTGCGCGTGGCGATGATCACGTCGCAGCAGCCGAGCAACGCGGCGTTGCCGGCGAAGCAGCGCCCGGACACGACCCCTACCGTCGGCACCAGGCCGGAGAGCTTGGCCATGGCGACGAAGGTGTGGCAGTCCAGCCCGGCCACGCCGACGAAATCGGTATCGCCCGGGCGGCCGCCACCGCCTTCGGCGAACAGCACCACGGGCAGGCGCCATTGTTCGGCCAGCGCCAGCATGCGGTCGGTCTTCTTGTGATTCATCACCCCCTGGGTGCCGGCGAACACCGTGTAGTCGTAGGCGATGGCCATGCAGCGCGCCGCCTCACTGCCGAAGCGTTCTGCGCCCACGGTGCCGATGCCGGCAACCAGGCCGTCGGCCGGGCTCAGTTCCAGCAGCTCTTCGGGCGAACGCCGGCGGCGCTGGGCGGCGAGGGCCATGGCGCCGTATTCGATGAAACTGTCGGCGTCGAGCAGGTCCGCCAGGTTCTCGCGCACAGTGCGCTGGCCGGTCCTGCGGCGCTTGGCCACGGCCTCGGGGCGGCGGGCGTCGGTCAGGCGGGCATGGCGTTCGAGCACTTCGGCCAGGTCGGCGCGGACGTGAGCCAGGTCGATGGCCTGCTCGCCGTGCAGCGCGCCGCCATCGACCTCGGCCGGTTCGACGAACAGCAACGCCTGGCCTTCGCTCACCGCGCTGCCTTCTGTCACGGCCAGTGCGCGGACGATGCCACTGTGCTCGGCCTTGACCTCGAATTCCATCTTCATCGCCTCCAGCACGGCGATGTTCTGGCCCACTGCGATGGCATCGCCGGCGCGCACCGAGAGGCTGACCAGCATGCCGGCACTGGCCGCATGCAGCGCCAGGGTGCCGGGCGGGGCATCGACCTCCGGTTGCGTATCGCTGGCGGCCTGGGCGCCGGCGAAGTAGCGATGCGGATGGGCCTGCTCGCGGGCTGCCAGCAGCGTGTCCAGATGACGTTCGACATAGGTGGTGTCGACCTGATTGGCGCGTACCTCGTCGCGTTGCAGCAGGTTCTGCAGCAGGTGCAGGTTGCTCGCCACGCCTTCCAGGCGGAATTCGCAGAGCCCGCGATAGGCGCGGCGCAGGGCGCCTGGGTAGTCGCTGGCGCTGGCGATCAGCTTGGCCACCAGCGAATCGTAGGCCGGGCTCACGGCATAGCCGGCATAGCCGCAGCCATCGATACGCAGGCCGGGACCGGACGGCGGCTGGTAGGCGCTGAGCACGCCGGCAGCCGGGCGTGCGCTGCCATCGGCATGCAGCGACTCCAGATTCAGGCGCACCTGCACGGCGTAACCGTTGGTCGCCGGCGGTGTGAGCAGGCCCAGGTCGGCCAGGCTTGCGCCAGCGGCCAGGTGCAGTTGGCTGTGCAGCAGGTCGATGCCGGTGACCTGCTCGGTGACGGTGTGCTCCACCTGCACGCGCGGGTTGGCCTCCATGAAGTAGAAGTGCCCCGGCTGGTCGAGGTCGAGGAGGAACTCGAAGGTGCCGATGCCCAGGTAGCGCACTTCGGCAGCCAGGCGCAGGGCGCTGGCGATGATGGCGTCGCGGGTGCTGGCGTCCAGGTCCGGGCTGGGAGCGATTTCCACCAGCTTCTGGTGGCGCCGCTGCAGGCTGCAGTCGCGCTCCCACAGGTGGCTGACCGCACCGCTGCCATCCCCGAGCACCTGCACCTCGATATGCCGGGCGCGGCACACGCGTTTTTCCACGTACAACGCGCCGCTGCCGAAGGCGCCCAGGGCTTCCGACGCGCAGCGGGCGAAGGCGTCGGCCAGCTGCGTAGGATCATCCACCGCGCGCATGCCGCGCCCGCCGCCGCCGGCCAGGGCCTTGAGCATCACGCTGCCGTGCTCGCGCAAGAAGGCTTCGGCCTGCTCCAGGGTAACGGCGTGATTGAGGCCGGGCACCAGCGCCACGTCGCAGCGCTGGGCGAGCGCGCGGGCCGCCGCCTTGTCGCCGAACAGCTGCAGGGTCTCCGCCGTCGGGCCGATGAAGGTCAGGTCTGCCGCCTGGCAGCGCCGGGCGAACTCGGCATTCTCGGCGAGAAAGCCGTAGCCGGGGTGGATCGCCGTGCAGCCGTGCGCCACGGCGCTGGCGATCAGCTGGTCCATGTCCAGGTAAGCGGCCACCCCGCGTCCCTCGAGTGCCACGGCGAGGTCGGCCTTGCGCGTATGCAGCCCGGCCGCGTCGTCCTCGGCGAACACCGCCACCGAGCGGATGCCGAGATCGGCACAGGCCTGGGCAATACGGATGGCGATCTCGCCACGGTTGGCGATGAGCAGGGCGGGGAAGGGCATGGCGGCTCCAGACGTCTTGTCGTTATGGAGCCATCTTAGGAGGCTGGGCGCAGGGGTAAAGCAAGCCTCATGCGGCGATCATGCGGTCATAGATGACAATGATGGTGCGATCGCGGCGGCAGCCGCCTTCACGAGAGCGGCCTAGCTGCGCCGCTCGACGATGTAGCGCGCCAGCTCGCGCAGCGGTTCGGCGCTGTTGCCGAAGGCGCGCAGCACGTGCAGCGCCTGGTCGCGCAGCTCCAGGGCATAGTCCTTGGCGGCGTCGAGGCCGAGCAGGGCCGGGTAGGTGGGCTTGTCGTGGGCCTCGTCCTTGCCCTGGGTCTTGCCCAGGGTGGCGGTGTCGCTCTCCACGTCGAGGATGTCGTCCTGCACCTGGAAGGCCAGGCCGATGGCGCGGGCATACTGCAGCAGGGCCTTGAGGCTGAGGTCGTCGGCCTTGCCGCTGGCCAGGGCCCCCAGCAGCACGCTGGCTTCGATCAGGGCGCCGGTCTTGTGCCGGTGCATGGTCTCCAGCGCCTCGCGGTCGAGTTTCTGCCCGACCGAACCGAGGTCGATGGCCTGGCCGCCGACCATGCCGGATGGCCCGGCGGCACCGCCCAGGGCACTGAGCATCTGCAGGCGTACCTCGGGGTCCTGCGGGTTGCGGCGGCGGTCGGCGAGGACCTCGAAGGCCAGGCTCTGCAGGCCGTCGCCAGCGAGGATGGCGGTCGCCTCGTCGAAGGCCTTGTGGGTGGTCGGCTGGCCGCGACGCAGGTCGTCATCGTCCATGGCCGGCAGGTCGTCGTGGACCAGTGAATAGGCGTGGATCAGCTCCACCGCACAGGCGGCGCCATCGGCTCGCTCGATATCGCCTTGCAGGGCTTCGCAGGCGGCGTAGACCAGCAGCGGGCGCACGCGCTTGCCGCCGTTCATGACGCTGTAGCGCATGGCCTGGTAGAGGCGTTCGAGTTCGTCGCGCGGGGCCTGGAACAGTTCATCCAGCGCCGCGTCGACGCGGCTCTGGCAGCGCTTCTGGTAGCTCGCGATCATGCCTGTTCGTCCGTGTCGAACGGCGCGGCCTGCAATTCACCATCGCGTTCGAGGAGGATCTGCACCTTCTGCTCGGCCTGGGCCAGCGAAGCCTGGCATTCGCGGGTCAGGCCAATGCCCTGCTCGAACGCGGTCAGCGAATCCTCCAGCGACAGCTCGCCGCTCTCCAGGCGCTCGACCAGCGACTGCAGTTCGGCAAGGGAGTGTTCGAAGTCGGGAGCGGCTTTCTTGCGGGCCATGGCGCGGGTTCTCGCTGATTCTGGAACGGGCGCGACACTAGCAGAGCCGCGCCTCTCGGGCAAATCAGCGGGTCTGATCGATAGGCGCTTGTAGGAGCGGCTGGGCGTCATTCCGTTTTGTCCGCGATGCTGTCCAGGCACTCGCCGGCAATCGCGGCTGAAGCCGCTCCTACAAAGGAGTCGCTTCATTACGCGGAGAAGTAGGTGCTCCAGAAGTAATAGAGGGTCATGCCGCTGCCCACCAGGATCACGAAGCTGCGCAGCAGCGCGGGCGGCAGTTTCTCGCCCAGTGCGCCGCCTGCGTAGCCACCCAGGGTGGCGCCGGTGAGCAGGATGACCAGCTCGTACCAGCTGACGCGGCCGGCGATGACGAAGGTCAGGGTGGCGACGCTGTAGATCACGGCCGAAATCAGATTCTTCAGCGCGTTGGCACGGGCCAGCGGATGCCCCTCGATGGAGAAGGCCGCCAGTTGCAGGATGCCCATGCCGGCACCGAAGTAGCCGCCATAGATCGACACGCCGATATGCGCCCCCAGCGAAAGCGGCGTGTGGGGCGGATGCTCGGCCTCCTTGCGCCGCGCCGCCAGTGCGCGCCCCAGCCAGGGGCTGGCGGCGAACAGTGCGGTGGCGGCCAGCAGCAGCCAGGGGATCAGCACGCGGAATACATCGTCGCCGCCGGCCAGCAGCAACAGGCCGCCGAGCAGGCCCCCGGCCAGGCCTGCGCCCAGCAACGGCAGTAGGTAGCGGCCCAGCGGGCGCAACGAGGCACGCGCGGCCCAGGCGCCGGCCAGGCTGGCGGGCCACAGCGCCACCGCGTTGGTCGCGTTGGCGGTCACCGGCGGCAGCCCGGCGGCGAGCAGTGCGGGGAAGGAGAAGAACGTACCACCGCCCGCCAGGGCGTTCATGCCGCCGGCGGCGAAACCGGCGAGGGCCAACAGCAGCAGATCGAACAGGGACATCGGGCAGGCTCGCACAAAAAGAGTGCAGCATAGGGCTGACCGTACGGTCAGCCAAGTACGACCAAGGTCCGCTCGCAAAGTGGCGCCGGGGCGGACAGGTGCTCGACGGTGCTGGCCGGGGACCTTTATCAGGCCTATAGTTAGTTGCCTTGCTAATCATTTGCGACGCGCCGCGCGTCGAGTATCCAATGACCTCCCTTCCGCTATCCGGCGCCAATCACCCCTTCAAGGGGATCGCGCTCATGGTCGTGGCGACGTTCATGTTCGCCAGCCACGACGCCATGTCCAAGTACCTCTCGGGGTTCTACCCGATCATTCTGATCGTCTGGGCGCGCTATCTGGTGCATACGCTGCTGATGGCGGGCATCTTCCTGCCGCAGTCGGGGCTGCGCGTGCTGCGCACCAAGCGCCCCGGCCTGCAGGTGCTCCGGGCGCTGTGCCTGCTGGGCGTCAGCCTGCTGTTCACCTCGGGGCTGATGTTCATCCCCCTGGCGGAAGCGACGTCGGTGATTTTCCTGGCGCCGTTGCTGGTCACCGCGCTGTCGGTGCCGTTGCTCGGTGAGCGCGTCAGCCTGGGCCAGTGGCTGGCGGTCAGCGTCGGCTTCGTCGGCGTGCTGGTCATCGTCCATCCGGGGGGCAACCTGTTCACTCCCGCCGTCCTGCTGCCGTTCAGCGCTGCCTTCTGTTTCAGCCTCTATCAGCTGCTGACACGGCGCCTGAGCGAAGTGGACAGCGCCACCACCAGCAACTTTCTCGCCGGGCTGGTCAACACCCTGGTGATGAGTGCGCTGGTGCCGTTCTTCTGGCATGTCCCTAGTCTTACCCATGGGCTGATGATGCTGGCGCTGGGCGGTTTCGGCATGGGGGCGCACCTGCTGCTGACCCATGCGTTCCGGCATGCGGCGCCTGCATTGCTGGCCCCTTTCGGCTACGCGCAGATCATCTTTGCCGGCCTGCTGGGCATGCTGGTGTTCGGTCACACGCCCGACAGCACCACCCTGATCGGCATTCTGATCATCTGCCTGAGCGGCCTGGCGGCGGCCTGGCAGACCCGCCGCCGCTGAGGCCTCAGCGCTCAGTCGTTTCGCTCGCCTGCGCCACCTGGTTGCGACCGCTGTGCTTGGCCAGGTACAGGCCTTCGTCCGCCTTGATCACCAGGCTCAGCGGGGCGCGCTCCGCCGAGGGGCGAATGGTAGCGACGCCGATGCTGATGCTGATCGACGAGCCGGCCTTGGGCAGGTCGTGGGGGATGCCCAGGGCCTCGACGGCACGGCGGATCTTCTCCGCCTGCAGACGGGCGCCACCCATGGCGGTGCCTGGCATGATCACGGCGAATTCCTCACCACCGTAGCGCGCGGCCAGGTCGCTGGCGCGCGTGCAACTGCTGCGCAGGGTCTCGCCGACCTGGCGCAGCACTTCGTCGCCGGCCACGTGGCCGTGCTGGTCGTTGTAGGCCTTGAAGTAGTCGACGTCGATCATCAGCAGCGACAGCTCGCTCTGGTCGCGTTGCGCGCGGCTCCACTCGATCTCCAGGTATTCGTCGAAGTAGCGGCGGTTGGCCAGGGCGGTGAGGCCGTCGGACTTGATCAGGCGTTGCAGCACCAGGTTGGTGTCGAGCAGCTGCTGCTGGCTCTCGCGCAGGGCGCGGTAGGCTTCGTCGCGTTGCAGGAGGGTCAGGTAGGAGCGCGAGTGATAGCGAATGCGCGCCAGCAGTTCGATGACGTCCGGCAACTTGACCAGGTAATCGTTGGCGCCGGCGGCGAAGGCAGCGCTCTTGACCTTGGGGTCTTCCTTGGTCGACAGGACGATGATCGGCACGTCGCGCAGGCCCGGAGCGGTGCGGTACTGGGAGAGCAGTTCGAGGCCGTCGACGCCTGGCATGATCAGGTCCTGCAGGATCACCGTCGGCCTGATCTGCTGAGCCACGCTCAGGGCCTGCTGCGGGTCGGAGCAGAAGTGGAAGTCGATATCGCTCTCTTCGCTCAACGCACGCCGCACGGCCTCGCCGATCATGGCCTGATCATCGACCAGCAGCACCATCATCGAATAGTCGGGCAGGCCATGATGGTGAATCGGATTGTCTTGAGGCCCTTGCATAAATGCGTCTCCGCCGGTGTGTTCGTTAAGGGGGCGGCGACTCTGGCCGCCAATTGGCATTCTCAGCCCAGGTGCTCGACCAGGCGTGCCGCGATCCGTTTCAGGGGCAGCACTTCCGTTGCTGCGTCGAGTGCCACGGCGGCCTTGGGCATGCCATAGACGGCGCTGCTGGCCTGGTCCTGGGCGATGGTGTGAAAGCCGCGTTCGCGCATCTGCTTCAGGCCCCTGGCGCCGTCACGGCCCATGCCGGTCAGCAGCACGCCGATGGCCTCGCCGCGCCAGTGGTTGGCCACGCTCTCGAAGAATACATCGATAGAGGGCCGATAGACCTGATCGACCGGCTCCGGTCGATAGACCAGGTGCCCTTCCGGGGCCAGGTACAGGTGATTGTTGGTGCCGGCCAGCAGCACCGCGCCCGGTTGCAGGACCTCGCCTTCCCGGGCCAGGCGTACCGGCATGTGTGCCTCGCTGGCGAGCCACTGGGCCATGCCCGCGGCGAACACCTCGTCAACGTGCTGGACCAGCACGATGCTGGCGGGGAAGTCGGCGGGAATCTGTTGCAGCAGCTCCACCAGCGACGCCGGCCCACCCGCCGAGGCGCCGATGGCGACCAGGCGCTTGCCACGGTTGTCGCTCTTGCGCACGACGCTCGGCTTGACCGTGCGCGAGGCCTTGTGCCCGATCATCCAGGCGATGTTATGGATCTTGCGCCGGACGCTGGCGGCGTCGAGCACCAGTTGCGGGCCGAGCGACGGGGCGGCGACCACATCGAGCGCGCCGACGCCCATGGCGTCGAACACCCGCGCCATGTTGCGCTCGACATCGGAGGTGACGATGAGAATGGCGCAGGGCGTGTCCTGCATGATTCGCCGGGTCGCCTCCACGCCGTCCATGCCCGGCATCAGCATGTCCATCAGCAGCAGGTCCGGCAGGTCGTCGTGGCAGCGGCGCACGGCTTCTTCGCCGTCACTGGCGACCCAGATCAGCTCGTACTCCGGTTCCTCAGCCAGGGCGCGGCGCAGGGCCTCGACGGCCAGCGGCATGTCGTTGGCGATGGCAATCCTCATTCGCGGGCTCCGCCGATCAGGGTCTGCACGGCGTCCAGCAGGGCTTCGTCGTGGAAGCTCGCCTTGGCCAGGTAGTAATCGGCGCCGGCCTCCAGGCCGCGACGGCGATCCTCTTCGCGGTCCTTGTAGGACACCACCATCACCGGCAGGGTGCGCAGGCGAGGGTCCTGGCGGACCTGGGTGACCAGCTCGATGCCGTCCATGCGTGGCATGTCGATATCGGTGATCAGCAGGTCGAAGTGCTCGGCGCGCAACGCGTTCCAGCCGTCCATGCCGTCGACCGCCACCGAGACCTGGTAGCCGCGACTGAGCAGCAGCTTGCGCTCCAGTTCGCGCACGGTCAGCGAATCGTCCACCACCAGCACGCGCTTGCTCACCGTCTGGCGGGCGTTGCTGGCATGGTCGACGCGGTCCAGATGGCCGGTGCCGAGCAGCTTGCCCACGGAGTTGAGCAGGTCATCGACATCGAGGATCAGCACCGGCGTGCCGTCGTGCAGCAGCGCACCGGCGGCCACGTCACGCACCTTGCCCAGGCGCACATCCAGCGGCATCAGCACCAGGGTGAATTCACCGAGGAAGGCTTCCACCGCCAGGCCGTGGTACTGCTCGCGATCGCGAATCAGGACGATGGGAATGCTGTCGTCATCGTCCTGTTTCTCCTGGCGTTGCAGCAGCTGCGCCGCCGAGATCAGGCCGACGTGCTCGTCCTCCAGCCAGAAGTGCTGACGGCCCTCGAGCTGGACGATGGCGCTGCGCGGCAGGCGCAGCATGCGTTCGATCTGGGCCAGCGGGAAGGCGTAGGCCTCGCCGCCGATGGTCACCACCAGGGCGCGCACCACCGACAGCGTCAGCGGCAACTCGAGGTGGAACAGGCAGCCCTGGTCCGGCTGCTGCAGCAGGCGCACGTTGCCACGCATGCGGCGAATCTCGTGCTGCACCACGTCGAGGCCGACACCGCGACCGGACACTTCGGTGACCTGCTGGCTCATGCTGAACCCGGGGAGGAAGAGGAAGGCCAGCAACTCTTCCTCGGTCATCTGCTCGACCTGCTCGGCGGAGGCGAAGCGCCGTTTGACCACGGCCTCGGTGACGCGCTGCAGGTCGATGCCGGCGCCGTCGTCGCTGACCTCCAGCACCAGCATGCCGGCATGGTGACGTGCGCGCAGCTGCACCACGCCCTCTGCCGGCTTGCCTTTGCGCGAACGCAAGGCGGGCGGTTCGATGCCATGGTCGACGGCGTTGCGCAGCAGGTGGGTCAGTGGCGCCTCCAGGCGCTCCAGCACGTCGCGGTCGACCTGGGTGTTCTCGCCCTCGATCTCCAGGCGGATCTGTTTACCCAGCGTGCGGCCCAGGTCACGCAGCATGCGCGTCTGTCCGGTCAGCACGTCGGAGAAGGGGCGCATGCGCGACGCCAGCGCCAGGTCGTACAGTTGCTGGGTACGCTGGCCGCCGTGCCAGACGAAGTCGTCGAACAGTTCCTGGTGGCCCTGCAACTGTTGCTGGCACTCGATCAGCAGGTTGCGGCTCTCGTTGAACAGCGCCTGGGCGGTGGCGTCCAGGTCACTGCCCAGCAGGTGCTCGCGCAGGGTTTCCAGGGTGCGCCGGGCCGACTCCTGCTGGCGCTTGAGGCGGTGCAGCGACTCGCTCAGCGGCTTGGTGCGCTGGAACTCCACCAGCGACTTGCCGGAGAGGTCGATGAGGTGGTCGAAGCGCTCGGCCGAGACCCGCAGCACGCGGCTGGTGCGCTCCTCCGGGACGGCGGGTTCGAGCGTGGCGCTGGCCGGTGCGCTGGCGGGCTCG
>MDSZ01166185.1_pt1 | contig 37568 bp, 36 predicted proteins | sample 811201 | NCBI WGS metagenome assembly MDSZ01 (sample SAMN05326647, study PRJNA326480) | marine metagenome | isolation source: seawater | place: Indian Ocean: North | collected 2010
CCACGTTGATAGGCTGGATGTGGAAGCGCAGTAATGCGTGCAGCTGACCAGTACTAATAGCTCAATTGGCTTGATTTATGCACTGAAAAAAATTTATAAGATATATGTAATTAGTCTATGTTTGTCTTTTTTTTAAAGATCAAAACTACTTGATTGGTGTTAAGTGCTTCTTAAATTTTGGAGTATTATTTAGAAAGTAAAAAGGATTTTTAACAACTTTTTTTAAACCAAAATCTAACAGTTTATTTATGTTCACGGTTGAGATTTCTCCTTTACCGATTTTTTCACTATAAAAAAAATTTTCTTTTTTCAAATCTTCGTGCAACCTTTTTTGATTTACAACAACATTAGAATTAAGATATCTAACAAATCCACAAACATTCTTGCTAATTATTTTTTTTTTATTAATTATTTTATTTTTATATTTCTTAACGTACATATGGGGTACCCCAACTTGAAATTCTATAAAGTGAATAAAAGTATTTGATCGATAAAGAGGCACACCTAAAAATAAAATTTGAGCATTTTGTTTTACAAGTTCTGACCAGGCAGATCCATAACCATAATCCTTGTCGTTTGTTTGTTCACAAATAATTTTAGATTTTTTTCCGATGCACATCACCGAAGTTAGTGGATGCTTAGATCTTAAAAATTTTTTGGATTTAAAAATATATTGTGGGATAGACCCAAGAGACTTACACGGAGGGCTTTTGTAAATATTAAAATCTTTTTTTTTTCTTGCAAAATTATAAAAAAAAGCTGGCACTACTATAGTTGATTTCTTTCCACAGTATAATTTCAATATTTGCAAAATTTCTTCAGGATCAATTTTTTTTGAAAAATTCATTAAATAATTTAATCCTGAAAAAACTATAATTGTAGAATTTTTTTTTAATTTTACTTTCTTAAAGTATTGCTCTAGTTTTTTTTTTAAATCATCTTTCATTTATTTTTCGAATTTTTATAGATTGAATTTGATAATTTTTCAACTTTTGAAAAAATATTTGGGTCTTCCCTTGATAAATCTATTTCAATAATAAGTTTCTTTTCAAGAAATGAGATCAAATTTAAAAAATCTATAGAGTCAATAATATCATCTCTGATTAAATCTATTTTATTATCACTAAAATTTATTTTTTTTTTCTTTTTTTTTAGAAATAAAATAATATTTTTTTTAATTTCTTTTTTTGAAGTTTTCATTTTTTTAAAAAATTTATTAAATAATTATAGTCGACTTTTTTATTTATATTATAATGAAATTTCTTTAAAGTTATTACTTTTTTCGGTATTTGATTGAATGACAGTTTCTTTGAAATCTTTTTTAAGATTTTAATTTCACTTAAAATTTTATTAGTCCTAATAAAAGCAATGATGTTTTCAAATGAAAATTTATTATTTGTGATTGGTGGCCATCCTATCACCACAACTTCACTTACACCTAAAGTTTTTTTTATAATATTTTCAATTTCCTGAGGTTCTATCCTAAATCCTCTTACCTTTATTTGTCTATCCAATCTTCCCATAAAGATTAAATTCTTCGATTTGTTAATTTGAATCAAATCACCAGTTTTAAAGAAACTTGTCCCTTTTATTTTTAAGAACTTTTCTTTATTAATTTTTTTATTATTCAAGTATCCTTTAAAAACTTGATTACCTTTTAATATTAGTTCAAATTTTTTTCCTTTTTTTTTTAAAAAAGAATTACCTTTGAATATCTTTCCTATAGGAACAATGCCATTTTCACACTCATTATGTGACTTATTTTTATTCCATCGATAACCTGTGATGGCCAAAGTAGCTTCTGTTGGGCCATAAAGATTATCAATTATTGTTTTTGGAGCAGCAATGAGCCATTTATTTACTAATGTCTCAGGTAAGGCTTCACCACAAAATGCTGTATATCTTAAACTTTTTAGGTTTTTGTTTTTAAGTTGTTTTGTGTTTAACATATTCAAACCTAACGATGGAACAGAAAACCAACACGTAATTTTGTGTTTTTGTATAAACTTTGATGGATTAAAAAAATAGTATTTATCTGGGATAAATAAAATAGCACCACTAGTTAATGAAAGAAAAAAATCATGCAAGAATAAATCAAAAGTAATATCAAAATTACTTGAAAACCTATCATTATCATTAAATAAAAATCTTTTTTTTATATTGTTCAAATAATTGATTAAGTTTTTGTTAGTTATGGGGACACCTTTTGGACTACCAGTTGATCCTGACGTAAAAAATATATAAGAAATATTACTCAATCTACATTTTTCGAATTTAATTTCTTTTACTTCTTTTTCTGTAAGAACTTTTTCGTCAATAACAATAATTTTAATTTTTTTTTTAAATGACTTTTTAAAATTTTTTATTTTTTTTAAAAATTTTTTTCCAACTAAGATAGTATCAATATTTGCAGATTTAATGATACTAATATTTTTTTCATCTGAAAATTTTTCATTTAATGGAACATAAATTTTACTACTTAAAAAAATAGAAAGTATTGAACAATAACAAAAAATGTTTTTTTCATCCAATACAGCAATAATTTTTGAATTATGATAATTTAATTTAAATAAAATTTTTTTTGATATATTGAATATTTGCTCATAAGTATAAAATTTATCTTGAAACCACAAAGCTTTTTTATTAAAATTTTTTTTTATACTATCATATAGAATTTTTTGCGGAGTTAACATTATTACAATTATCTTGGAAGTTTATATTTTTCAGGTTTAGTATATTTTTTTTGTATACTTCCATAATTATTAAATTCATCAATTGGTGGGGCATATCTAAATCCAAGAAGATCCTTTTGTTTATTATTCATCTTATTAAAAGTTTTAATTGGAGTATTTTTATGAAAGTTAAATGACGGTTTTAGAAACCATCTGGCATATCTACATATAATTGACCACCTTGTATGAAATTTTTTTTTGGGTTTACTGCCACCATGCCAAGTAGCACCATTGAATAAAATTACCGAACCAGGTTTTGATGTTGCAATAGTTAAATTACTATAACGTTTATTATTTTTTGGAAAACTTAAATAATTTTGACTACCTAATAAAAAATTTGTTGATCCGTTATTTTTAGTGAATTCATCCAAGACCCACATAGCTTGAACGACTACAGGGTATTTAGAACCAACAATTCTTGAGTCATTATGTAGTTGCTGCTCTCCAGAGCCTGACAAAGGAGATCTAGCCGTAAAAGCTTGACAAATTATTGGATCTTTTTCCATATAAGATCCTTGTTGTAAAATTTTTTCAATAAGGGAGATTATTTTTTTATTATCAAGTAAATTCAAGTATTGATAATTTTTATTATGAAGGTTGGTTACAACCTTAGCACCCATTGAACCTGAGTGTTTTTGGATTTTTATTTTTTTTGTTAAATTAGAATATTTTTTATAATCTTTCTCTAACAATGATTTATATTTTAAACATTTTTCTTTTGTTAAAACATTCTCTATAATTATTACACCTGTTTTATTAAAACTTTTAATTATTTTATTATAATTAGAAGAGGCCTTAATGTCTGATGATTTGAATTTACTTATTTTCAAAATAAATTGTCCTATTTTTTGAAATTGATTTAGTTAAATTGTCAATAATTCTTAACGAGTTCATTTGAATATTCAAATTATTATTATCAATTTTTTTTTGTTTAATTTTAAATAAGAAATCCTTTAACATTAAATGACTAGCTAAAAATATTTCTTTTTTTGAATTTTTTATCATTTTTTTACTGTTCAATTTAGTCGAGGAAATTTGAGGCCATAATATATTTAAATTTTCTGCAAATATTTTTATTTCTTCTTTTCGATTTATATTTGAATTTAACAAATATGAAAATTTAAAATTTATACACATATTATTTTTGAATTTTATCAATCCAGTACAAAAATCAAAAATTTCAAATTTTTTAGTCAGTTTATTTTTTTTTATCAAGTTTTTGGATAATGTTTTTGACGCGAAAGCTGTGACTGAATATGGTTCTGGATTATTCAATAACCATAAAATTAGATCAAAAAAATGAGACCCTAAATCTAAAAGAAGACCATTATAAGAAGCTCTTTTAGTTTGATTAAAATTATTAATCACATGAGATTTTCTATAAAGAGAATTGATATTTATAAAATATATTTTACCCAATTTTTTATCAGAAATTTTTTTTTTTAATAAAATTGATGGTAATCTGTATCTTTGGTGTTGCGCAGATACACAAATTAATTTTTTTTTTTCACTTAATTTTTTTATTTGATTAATAAATTTTGGATTTGTTACAAATGGTTTCTCACAAATAAAATGTAGATTTTTTTTTAAACATTGGTTAATAATTTTCTCATGAGCATTGTTTGATACACATATAACTGCTGCATCAATTTTTATTAATTTTGAGACTTTTTCTAATGTTGTAGAGTAATTATTAATTTTAAATTTTTTTGCTAACCTTTTTGCTTTTAAAATATCTTTATCGATGATCGCAACTAACCTTATTGATTTAATTTTTTTAATTGCTGGCAAATGAAAATTTTCAGCTATTTTTCCCGAACCTATTAAAACGAAATTAATCATATTGATTTACTGATTTTTTTAAAAATTATCTCACTATATTTTTTTGAACCAAAGATATTTTGATGTAATCCATCAGGCAATTTCATACAATACATTTTTGGTTTGTAATTTAAAAATTGCGTATATGTGTTAATAATTTCTGAATTTGTTATTTTTGCAATATAGTTTATTTTTTTTTTATATTTCAAATAGCTTTTATTATGTGTTTGATCATTACCTTCTAATCTTCTACGATAAAACTTATGCCCATTAATCAAAAGAATTTTACAGTTTTTGCCACTTTTTTTTATTTTTTTAATTATTGAAATATAATTTTTCTTAAATAATTCTATATCTGTTCTAGGTTTTCCTCTCATACTTTTATAATAAACTGAATCATTTGTTCCAAAAAAAATCAATACAATAGATTTAGATTTTATTTTAAAGTTGATTTTTTTGAGAGCTTCAGTAGTTGTTATGCCATTAATACCTCTTAAAATGACTTTAATTTTCTCATTTTTATTTTTAATTTTTAATTTTAAAATTTCAACCCATCTTCGATCAATTTTTAAATGACTACAAAGTGAAAGAGAATCACCAAAAATATAAATATTTGAAAATTTCATCATATTTTTTTTTCCATATAAATTAAGGAATTGCTAGTTTCTTTAATTTGAAATTTACGGTTTAGATAAAAACTAACTGCATTATGATTTTTTTTTTCAACATGTAGTGAAATATAAGTAAATTTTTTTTTATCAATATCTTTGATCAATTTATTAAGTAATTTATTGCCGATTCCTTTACCCTCACATTTTTTGTTTACTGCTAATTTAGATAAATAAAATCTTTTTTTTTTTAAAGAAACTTTAATCAAGTTTTTTTTTATGAAATTAATGACATTATTTGAGTTATTAATACTTCTAATTACTAATAAACTAGATAATTTTCTTGATCTAAACTCCTCTAAGGGAAATCCAGAAATTAAACCGATTAAGTTATATTTTTTATAAGCTACAGTGATTTGTTCTAATTCAGAGTTTTTTTTATTTATTATTGATTTAATAAAATTGACTTTATTAATTTTTAATCTACTAAAAAAAATTTTATATTCATGACTTGCACTGTAAAATAATTTAGCTAATTCTAAAAAATTTCCACAAAATTTTTTTTTGTAACTAAATTTTCTATAAGAATAATCCATTTAACTAAAATAAATTTTTCCAATTTTTTTTGATCAATCCTTTTTTTTCCCATAAATTTAAATAATTATTTACGAATCTAAATGGAAGACCAACAAATTCAGCTATATCTAAAATAGTTTTATCTCCATTTGACATATTTGGTATAGAATTCATCAAGTGATTAAAACGATTGCTATTATCTAGTAAATATTTTTTCATTTTAGGATGAATATTGACAAATAATTTATTATAGATTTCATCATCAAATTTTTGATTAACGCCTGATACTCTTGACGGAGAAAGATATAAATTATTTTTTTTTGAGCTTAATCTTGGTAGGCCTGAAAAATTTCTTTTTATAAAACAATTATTATCTATTGTGAAAATTATTTCTTTAATTAGTTCAACTGTTTCTTTAAAATGTTTAGAGGAAACACCAGTTGGTATATCTAAGTCAGTATGATAAGTTTCAAAAGGTGCTCTCATTATTGAACCACAAGGTATATTCACTCCACCAACATCAAAAGCAACCTCATCATTACCTAGTGGCCCTTTCCTGAACTCAGATGTTTTAAAGTTATTGTCAAAATATTTAATGCAATGTTTGCTTACAACATCAATCAAATTATCTTTTGAAAAACTGTGTTGATAATGTAAATCTTTAGGAGCACCGCTGGAAGCCAAAAAAGCTGCTTGTTTTACAAAATTTTTTTTTGCCTTATATTTTGCGTAAAAAACAGAGCCAATAATTTCAACTGTAGATAGCATTCTATAAGTGTATCTAGTTTTAGTTTTTTTTAGACTTTCAATTGCTTCATGTCCCGCTAAGCAACCAACCAGTCCGTCAAGACACATTTGTGGGTGATCAAAATGTCCAACAAAAAGTATGCTTTCTTTTTTAGATCCTTTGTGGACTTGTTCAGCCATTTCTAATTTACTTTTAAAAAATTTTGTATCTATATCCACAACATAATTTTTGTCTTTTAGTTTTTTTACTTTGTTATAAGGTAATGAAAAACCCCATTCATATTTCCAGAAATTATATTGGTTTCTAAAATGAAACAATGTTCTGTTTGGTCTTTTTTTATCAAAGAATAATTTTTTTAATAAATCATTTTTTTTTATTGTGCCTTTGAATTTTGGACTGTAAGTCCACAAGGATAATTTGTTTTTAGACCAGTCAGCAATTATTTTACCCGAAACTTCTTTTAAAAAAGCTTTTTTAACATCCCAACCGGGAGAAACTTTCCATCCATTAACTTCTGAACCAGTTTTATAACCAAAAATATTTATGTCTTTATAAAATTTTTTTAATTTTTTATATCCTAGGCTTATTTCAGAACCTACATGGGCTCTATTGAGATACCATATTTCATCTAAGGCATTTTGCCATTTTTCTGATTTTTTTCTCATTAAATAATTTTTATTTTAGAATTTTAATAATGATAAAAATATCAATTATTAAAGTTTGTATCGTTCATATTTTGAACAGTAAAGCAATTTTTTCAGATATTTTGATGAAAATATATCATTTTAAAGGAAATTAAGTTTTACAGTATGATTTTTGCAAGATATATATCATTAGGCTAGATTAATTTATTAACACAATGTTTAACAATAAGAGCATATTCATATCGGGCGGAACAGGATCTTTTGGAAATAGATTTGTAGAAACCTTATTAAAAAAATACAAACCCAAAAGGGTTGTAATTTATTCAAGAGATGAATTTAAACAATTCATGATGCAAGAAAAGTTTTCAAATAAAAAATTTCCTTGCCTAAGATTTTTTTTGGGGGATGTCAGAGATCTAAATAGACTAAAAATGGCAATGAAGGGTTGTGATTTTGTTATTCATGCTGCTGCACTAAAACAGGTTCCTGCGGCCGAGTATAATCCAATGGAATATGTAAAAACAAATGTTTACGGTGCTGAAAATATTATTCAAGCATCAATTTCTCAAAATGTTAAAAAAATTATTGCACTCTCAACAGATAAAGCAGCAAATCCGGTAAATCTTTATGGGGCAACAAAATTAGCTTCTGATAAAATTTTTATTGCAGCAAATAATATTGTTGGTTCTCAAAAAACATATTTTTCAGTAGTTAGATATGGAAATGTTCTTGCATCTAGAGGTTCAGTGGTGAATTTATTTAATCAATATATTCAAGAAAAAAAAAAATACTTACCTATCACTGATAAGAATATGACGAGATTTTTCATCACACTAGATCAGGGAGTTGATTTTGTTATTAAATCTTTTGAAAGAATGTCAGGTGGGGAAATTTTTGTTCCTAAAATTCCCTCAATTAAAATAGTGGACTTAGCTAGTTCTATGGCCCCAAGTATGAAGCATAAAATAATAGGTGTAAGACCAGGTGAAAAGATTCATGAACTAATGTGTCCTAATGAATTTTATTCTCATACTTTAGAATTTAAAGATCACTTTATAATTTATCCTGCCCCAATGTCATATGAGAATAATAAAAATTATATTTATAATAATTTAAAAGAAAAAGGAAAAAAAGTTCCATCATCATTTGAATATAGATCAGATAATAATAAAAACTTTTTATCGAGGAAAGAAATTCTTCAAATGCTCAAAAGTTAAGAAATGTACCCATTTAGTAAACAAAGTATTAATAATGATGATATATCTGAAGTAATTAAAGTTTTAAAATCTGAGTTTTTAACTCAAGGTCCAAAAGTCTTAGAATTTGAGAAAAAATTTTCCAAATTTGTAAAATCAAAATTTGCAATAGCATCCAATAGCGGATCCAGTAGCTTACATTTAGCTTGTTTAGCGTTAAATATTAAAAAAGGAGATATAGTTTGGACTGTACCTAATACTTTTGCAGCCTCAGCAAATTGTGCACTTAATTGTGGTGCGGAAGTTGATTTTGTAGATATAAATAAACAAACCTGGAATATTGATATAAATGAATTGGAAAAAAAACTTTTCTTAGCTAAGAAGAAAAAAAAATTACCCAAAGCAGTAATACCAGTCCATTTTGCAGGACTCCCAAGTGATCAAAAAAAAGTTTGGCAATTGTCAAAAAAATTTAATTTTAAGATAATTGAAGATGCCTCTCATTCTTTAGGATCAAAAAATGAAGGAGAGCCAATTGGCAGTTGCAAATGGTCAGATATAACAATTTTTAGCTTTCATCCAACGAAAATTATAACCACTGGCGAAGGAGGAATGGCTACAACTAATAATCAAATCTATAAAAATAGAATGAATTTATTTAGAACAAACGGTATTACAAAAAATATAAAACATTTTAAATATAAAAAAAAAAATGAACCTTGGTATTATGAACATCAAAAATCTGGATTTAATTATAGAATGAATGATATTTCAGCAACACTAGGAATAAGTCAGTTAAAACGTGTTAAAAAGTTTATTACTAAAAGAAATTTAATTGCAAAGAAATATAAAAAAAAATTTGAAAAACTGCCTATAACCACACAATTGGTTTCGAAAGAAAAAATAAGTAGTTATCATTTATTTGTTATAAAATTTGATTTAAATCGGACTAAATTAAGTTACAAAAAGATATTTAATTCTTTGAGAAAAAAAAAATATTATGTGAATCTCCACTACACACCATTACATTTAAGTCCATATTTTGCTAAAATAGGCTTTAAAAAAAATTCTTTTCCTGTTGCTGAAGATTTTGGAAAATCTGCAGTAAGTATTCCAATTTATTATGACTTAGATATTCGTAAAGTAGACAGAATATGTTCAGAAATTTTGAGATATCTAAAATGATGGAAAGTTATGCTTTTGGAACTGCTCAATTTTCAGGAAAATATGGAATTACAAATAAAACAGGTATTTTATTAAAAAAAGAAGTTATTAAAATACTTAAATATTTAAAAAAAAAAAAAATTTATCATATAGATACTTCAACGGATTATAAACAGGCGGATCAAAAAATTAATTCTATTAAATTTAGAAAGTGGAAAATAATTACTAAAATTAATCCAAATATTGTTCAAAAGTTAAAGACTCATCAAGAAATTCAAAACAAAATAGAAAATATATTGGATCTTCATAAAAAAAAACTTGGAGTAAAAAAAATTCACTGTTTATTATTAAGAAATGAAAAATATTTAATGAAAAAAAATTCAAAGAATCTTTTTTTAGCTTTAAAAAACTTAAAAAAGAAAAATTATTTTCAAAAATTTGGATATTCAATTTATTCTTTCAAAAATTTAAAAAAACTATTTAATATTTTTCATCCTGATGTTATTCAGTGTCCATTTAATATTTTTGATAGAAGATTGATTAATACTGAAAATTATACTTTTCTTAAGAAAAATAAAGTTGAAATTCATGTGAGATCTATTTTTTTACAAGGGTTATTATTAAGTGATATTAAAGATCTACCAAAAAAATTCAAAAATTGGAATAATCATTTTAAAAAATGGGATCAATGGGCTCAAAATAGTGGACTTTCAAAACTTGATATTTGTGTAAATTATCCAAATTCAATACCACTAATTAAAAGAATTATTTTTGGTGTTGAAAATTTTAATCAATTAAAACAAATATTAAATGTAAAAAAAAAAAAAATTATTTGTCCAAAATATTTAGAAACAAATGATAAAAAATTAATTGATCCATCAAAATGGTAAAAAAAAATATAATTATTGTTCAAGTTAGAGAAACATCAAAAAGATTTTTTGGAAAATGCTTAAAAAAAATTGGAGGAAAATCTGTTATTTCTATTTTGAATTACAGATTAAAAAAAACAAAAAATATTGATCAAATTGTTTATACAATACCAGATAATAAAAAAAATAAGAATTTATATAATCATTTAAAAAAATTAGGCGTTCTGATTTTCAGAGGAAGTGAAAAAAATGTTTTAAAAAGATTTTTTTTAACAGCCAAAAAATTCAGGGCTGAAAATATTATTAGAATAACAGGTGATTGTCCTCTGATTGATCCTAAACTGGTAGATAAAATGCTTTCAATATTTTTAAATGGAAAAGAAGTTTATTTATCAAATATTATTCAACCAACCTTTCCAGATGGTTTTGATGTTGAAATTTTTAAATATGATGCATTAAAATCCTCTTATCATAATGTCAGATCTGAATTTGATAGGGAGCATGTTACCACTTATATTCGTCAGTCTGATAAATTTTCAAAAAAAAACTTTAGTCTCAATAAAGATTTTAGCCATTACAAGTTATCTATAGACACACAAAAAGACTTAAAAAATATCAAAAAAATCTTAAGTTTATCAAAAAATAATCACGACATATCCCTTGATGAGATACTCAATAATAATAAGATAAGAAAAATTTTCGTTAAAATTAAAAAGAATAAAATGAAAAAATTTAATCCAATAAAATTATGGAACAAAGCTAAAAGTATTATCCCAGGGGGTAATATGCTTTTATCAAAAAATCCAGAAAGAATTCTACCAAATATTTGGCCGACATATTATAAAAAAGCAAAAGGTTGTTTGATTGAAGACAATAATGGAAATAAATTTCATGATTTATTTTTAATGGGAGTTGGTACTAATATTCTTGGTTATTCAAATAAGCAAGTTGATGATGCAGTTAAAAAATCTATTTCTAAAGGAAATATGTCATCACTTAATTGTATAGAGGAAGTTTTATTAGCAGAAAAATTAATTTCCATTCATCCAGATTTTGACATGGTAAAATTTGCAAGAACTGGTGGCGAAGCAAATGCAATGTCTATAAGAATAGCTAGAGCCGCTTCAGGAAAAGATAAAGTAGCAGTGTGTGGGTACCATGGATGGCATGATTGGTATTTAGCAGCAAATATAGGCAAAAATAATAAAAATTTAGATACCCATCTTATAAAGGGATTAAAAGTGAAAGGAGTTCCAAATAATTTAAAAAATACTATTTTCCCTTTCGAATATGGAAATTACAAGCAATTGGAAAATATTTTGAAAAAAAATTCTTTAGGTGTGATTAAAATGGAAGTTTGCAGAAATTCACAACCAGATATTAAATTCTTAAAGTATGTAAGAAATATTTGCAGTAAAAAAAATATTGTTTTAATATTTGATGAATGCACGACTGGCTTTAGAGAAACTTATGGCGGCTTATATAAAAAAATTAAAATAAAACCAGATGTTTTAATATTAGGTAAGGCTCTTGGAAATGGATATGCTATTACATCTATTTTAGGTAAAAAAGAAATAATGGAATATGCACAAGAGAGTTTTATTAGTAGCACTTTTTGGACTGAGAGATCAGGCTCAGTTGCGGCATTAAAAACATTAGAGATAATGAAAGAAATTAAAAGTTGGCAAATAATAACAAATATTGGTTTGAAAATTCAAAATTTTTGGAAAGAAATTTTTAAGTATTACTCTATAGATGCAGATATAAGAGGCATCCCTTCGCTTACAAATTTTGTTTTTAAAAATAATCATGAAAAATATAAAGTATTATTGACTCAAGAAATGCTCAAATACAATATTTTGGCCAGTACAACAATTTATACAAGCATTGATCATAATGAAAAAATTTTAAATATGTATTTTGAAAAATTTGAAAAAATAATTAAAATAATAAAAAAATGTGAATTAGGTGCAGATATTGATAGATTACTTGAAACATCAGTTCCTGAAAAAAATTTTCAAAGATTAAATTAAATGAAAAAATTATTAGTTGTTGCAGCACATCCCGACGATGAATTACTAGGGTGTGGTGGAACTTTGTTTTATTATAAAAAATTAGGATATAAAATTAAGATTATTTTTTTGAGTGATGGTGAAAGCTCGAGAAATATAAGTCAAGAAAAAAAAAAAAATTTAATTTTAAAAAGAGAAAATCAGGCAAAAAAAGTCTGTAAACTTTGTAAATTCAATCCTCCAATTTTTGGTAAATTTCCAGACAATAAATTAGATTCGATTGATTTATTACAGATAGTTAAATTTATTGAAAAGGAGATAAAAAAGTTTAGTCCAGAAATAATATTTACTCATAATGAGGAAGATTTAAACATTGATCATAAAATAGCTTGTAAAGCGGTGGTAACTGCTACTAGGCCATCCACTAAAACTTTTGTAAGATCAATCTATTGTTTCGAGACACCGTCTAGCACAGAAAATAATTTTTCAAAAATTAAAGTACAATTTAATCCCAATCTTTATATTGATGTATCAAAATTTATTGAAAAAAAAATAAAATATTTAAAAATATATAAAAATGAAATTAGAAAATATCCTCATTCAAGATCACTAAAATCTATAAAAATTTTAGCAAAATATCGAGGAACACAAATAGGCGCAAAATATGCTGAAGCTTTTTATATTTTAAGAGAATTAAAAAAATAATTTAAAAAATAATTTATGAAAATTGCATTTAGAGCAGACAGTTCCTATTTAATTGGAACAGGCCATGTTCATAGATGTATTGAAATTGCAAAAAATTTTAAAAAAAAAAAAATTAAATCAATTTTTATAAGTTCTAATTTTAAAGGGAATTTAAATAACTTCATTAAAAAAAAATTTAGTCTATTAAAAATTGTGCAACCAGTAAATACATTAAAAATCGACACAAAATTACAGATTTTAAATGACGCAAAAAAAACTGTATTTTTTATAAAAAAATATAAAATTGATTATTTATTTGTTGATAATTATCAGATTGATCTTTCATGGGAGAAAATAGTTTCTAGACATTGTAAAATTATATTACTTTCAGACTCTCTTGATAGAAAAACCCTATGTGATTATATTATCAATTACCATTTATTATTTGAAGATCATAAATTACGGAATTACTATCTTAAAAATAATTGTAAAAGATTAATTGGACCTCAGTATTCAATTATTAAAAAGTTCAATAAATCTAGTGTATATCCTGATAATAAAAATAGAATTGTAGTATACATGGGAGGTGTAGATAACCATGATTATACGTCAAAAATTATAAACGTTTTAAAGAAAAAAAATTTTTGCAATTATAATATTCTGGTTATCATTGGAAAAAAAAATCTTTATAAAAAAAAAATTCAAAGAGAAATTGTTAACTTAAAAAATTTTAGCTATATATTGGGAAACAAAAAAAACATATATAACTATATATATAAATGTTCGCTATCTATAAGCAATGGAGGAACATCCATGTATGAAAATCTAGCGGTTGGAAATAATTTAATTGTTTTACCTCAATCCCAATTGCAAAAAAAAATTTGTTCTGAATTACATTCAGCTAAATTAGTTTCCTACTTTCAAAAAAAAAGTCAAATCAACTCATCATTTATTTTAAAAAGATTAAAAAAGACAATGAAAAAAGAAAAAGCTTATGAGTTATCTAATTTATATGATGGAAAAGGAGCTGAGAGAATTGTTGAATTTTTTATGAGTCTTAATTTAAAAATGAATTGTAGATTAACTTTAGTCCAAAAAAAAGATAAATATTTTTTATTTAATCTATTGAACAATTATGAAGTTGTAAAAAATTCATTGAGTAGAAAAATTACAAATTTTCAAAGTCATGAAAATTGGTTTAAAAAATATTTTAAATCAAATTTAAACCAAATTTATTTATTAAAATTTGGAGAGCTTAAAATTGGTCAGATCAGATTAGATAAAGTTTCAAAAAAAAAATTTAAGATTACTTATGCAATTTCTAATGAATTCAGGGGCAAACAATATGGTGAAAAATTGATTAAGTTAATTTTGAGAAAAATGCCTAAAAGTTATGATTTAATAGCTTCTGTAAGAAATACGAATTTTAGATCAAAAAAAATTTTTAATAAAATTGGATTTAAACCAATAATTAGTTTAAAAAATAAATCAATTATTAATTATAGTTTAAAAAGTGAAAAATTCTAAAATTCAAATTTTTGATACAACCTTAAGAGATGGACAACAGGCATCTGGAGCAAATTTATCAATTTCTGAAAAATTAAAAATTGCACATTTGTTAGATAAACTTAATGTTGATATTATTGAGGCTGGCTTTCCCGCTTCATCAAAAAAGGAATTTATTGCAGTAAATAAAATTTCAAAAATATTAAAAAAATCTAAGGTTTGCTCCTTGGCTAGACATAACTTGAAAGATATTGATTTATGCCTTGATGCAATGATGCCATCTAAAAACAAAAGACTACATATGTTTATTGCAACTAGTGATTTACATATGAAATATAAATTGAATTTAAATAAAGATAAAGTTTTGGGATTAATTGAACACTCTTTAAAATACGCTAGAAATAAAATTGACGATATAGAATGGTCATGCGAAGATGGAACTAGAAGTGATCCAAGTTTTATAATTCAGTGCTTCAAAAAAGCTGTAAAATTTGGAGCAAAAACCTTAAATATTGCTGACACCGTTGGTTATACTACGCCCGATGAAATAAGTCATTTGTTAGATAAAATCAAAAAAAATGTTCCAGGAATAGAGAAATGCAATTTATCTGTTCATTGTCACAATGATTTAGGTCTTGCAACATCAAATACAATACAGGCAATAAAATCTGGAGCTAATCAAGTTGAATGTACAATAAATGGTATAGGAGAAAGAGCGGGAAATGCAGCACTTGAGGAAATTGTAATGATACTTAATACTCGTAAAGATTTATTAAAAAAAACTACTCAAATTAATACTAAATTACTAAAAAAAACTTCTGAAATGGTTTCGAGGCTTACTAATTTTCATATCAGTAAAAATAAACCCATTGTTGGTGATAATGCATTTGCTCATGAGTCAGGAATACATCAACATGGAGTTTTAAGAAATAAAAAAACATACGAAATAATTAACCCAAAAGATGTCGGACAAAAAGGTTCTATAATAAATATAGGTGCTCAATCAGGTATCAAAGGAATAGAATTTAAACTTAAATATTATAAACTCGATACAAAAAAAATTAATTTAAAAAAATTTGTAAAATATTTCAAGTCAAAAGTAAAAAACTTAAAAATAGTGGACAAAGGTCTTTTAATAAAACTATATACTGATTTTAATAAATTAGGAAAATGACTAAAAATCTCACAATCTGCTTGTCATGTGTAAATGGTTTTTTGACCTATGATTTTATAAAATCTTTAAAAAATCAAAAAGATTTTAAAGCAAAAATAATTGGTATAGACTCAGGTGACTCTAATAAAGGTGATCTAATTTGTGATAAATTCTATAAAGTAAGTAGTGCTTCAAATGAAAAAAAATATTTAAAAGATATCGAAAAAATTTACAAACAAGAAAAGTTTGACATTTTCTTTCCATTATCAGATATAGAAAGTTTTATCATTTTAAAATATAGAAACTATTTAAATAAAAAAAGTATTAAATTTAAATTACCTTTTAATGATTTTGAAAAGGCAAAACTTTTCTATGATAAAAAATTGTTTTTAGATTTTTGCCAAGAAAATAAAATTCCATCAGGTAAACATTTTTTTGTTAAAAACATTTCTGAAGTTAAGAATATTATCAAAAAAACAAATGCAAAATACATTTTAAAGCCAACAAGTGGAAGTGGCACAAAAGGAGTATACCTATTAAATAAGTTTCTAAAAAAAAAAATAAAAATCTTAGAGTCTAGAAATTGTTATGAAATTAATTTGAAAGATTTAATTTATGAGGATATTTTTAGAAAAAAAAAAGAATTTATAATGATGCCTTTTTATAAAGGTAATATTTATGATATTGACTGTATAGCTAATAATGGAAAAATTTTACATTTATCCATTCGACTTAGAGAAATTAAGAACAGATTTATGTTTTATTCTACAGGTCACAAAATAGTATACATAAAAAAAATTGAAAAACTAATTACTTTATTTGTGAAAAAATTAAAATTAGATGGCATTTGTGACTTTGATGTAATTGAAAAAGAAAAAAATAATTTTATTTTATTAGAAGCAAGTTGTAGATTTAGTGGATCAGTTGGAGTTTGTACTAGAGCAGGTGTTAACTTTCCATCAGAAATGGTAAGAAAAATTTTAAAATTAAAGCAAAAAAAAAGTAAGTTAAATATAAATTCTTCCTATAGATCATTTTTAGTTTTTAAAAAAATTGATAAATCTAAGAGTAAAATATTGTTGAATGATTATATTCCCCATTATTCAAAACAATCAGAATATTAATTATGTTTTCCCAAAAATTTAAAATTTCAAATTTAAATGTTTCTAATAAAGATAGATCACTGATAATTGCTGAAATAGGAATAAATCATGAAGGAAACTTTCAAAGGTGTCTTAAGATGGTTGATCAAGCAAATCAGTCTGGAGCGGATTTAATAAAGATACAAGTATTAAATCCAAAAAAAAATTATTTAAAAGGTGTCAAATCATTAAAAATTTACAACAAATCAATTTTAACAAGAGAGGAAGTATATAATGTTTATCAATTTTCCAAAAAAAAAAAAATAAAACTTTTTTCAACTTTTGATAAAGAAAATTTTGATTTTATCAAGAAATTAAAACCCATTTGTTTTAAAATTTCCTCAAGTTTATTTTATGATTATTTTTTTATTAAAAAAATCCAAAATGAAAACAAACCTTTGTTAATATCAACAGGTGTTGTAGATCTTAAAGATATAGAAATTCTTTTGAAATTAATTTCAAAAAATAAAAATAAAAAAATTGCATTGATGCATTGCAGATCTTTGTACCCAACACCTTTAGATAAAAGTAATTTATCTAGAGTTCAATTTTTAAAAGATAATAATAACATTATTACAGGCTATTCTGATCATACAAAAGGTTTAAAAGCTCCGATTGCATCAATACATTACGGAGCAAAAATTATTGAAAAGCATTTTTCTTTTGATAATACAAGAGCAAATTATGATCATAAAATTTCTTTAGAACCAAAAAAATTTTTAGAAATGGTGAATGAGATAAGAGAAAATGAAAAAATGATTGGTGATTATAGATTTAAATTAAATGATAATCTAAGTGACTTCAAAAAAATAAAAAAAATTACGAGACAATTTATTATTAACAAAGACATTAAAAAAAATTATAGATTAAGTGAAAAAGATGTTGATTTACTTAGAATACCAAACAAAAAATATTTTTCTAAATTTGAAAATATAATAGAAAAAATTTTAAGAAAAAAAATTAATAAAAATTTGAAAAAAGGACATCAATTATTAATAAAAGACTTTTATTAATTATTTCTTGAGTGTGATAATTTTATATAATATATCCCTTAATAATGAACAGACAAAAAAAAATAAGTTTTATTGAGACAGGTTTTAAAAATTTTGGTTCAATTTTAAATAAAAAAAAATCACAGAAATTAAAACAACAAATTCAAAGATTAAGAAAATTAGATAAAAATATTTTTTATAAAACTGAAAAAGAATTTAAAAAAAAGGGTCGGTATTTTAGGTTTGCTCCTGGCACTAAAGATCACAACTTGTTAATTAAAAAAGAACTGAATTTTGATTTAAGTTTTATTGAAAATGATAAAAAATTTATCAAATCTGTAAAATCAATTATGGGTAATGATTATAAAATAATAAAAAAGAGTATTATAAGATCAGTGCCGAATTCATATTTACCAAACTGGGTAAAAAAAAAAGTAATTGATGTTGGTAGGGCAAATTTAAATCCTTATATAAAAGATGAATTTCAAGATATTCAGCATTTTCATACAGCAGATTTTCATCAAGATATGCAGAAAGGAAAAAAATTTTGCACTTTCTATATTTATCTTGACCAAGTCAAAGCACAAGACTCTTGTTTAAAAATTCTTTCAGGGAGTTATATTTTAGGTGCTCAGCCGTACCCACACTATTTAAGAAAGTCAAATAAATTTAAAAATTTGTGGTATTACAACGATTATAAAAATTTTATTGAATGTAAAGAGGAAGTAATAACTGGAGGAGCAGGAACTTTATTTTGTTTTCATGGACTGAATTTGCACGGTACATATTACAATTATAGTAAATCCCCTAGAGTTTCATTGAGATATTTAATTAAACCAAACTCTAAAATAAGTGGCTCTTCATTTATAAAATCATTTAAAGAAATTAAAGGAAAGTTAGCAATAAAAAACATGAAATTAGCCAGATTAGATAAAAATACCGATGGCACCTTCAGAAGGACTGGTATGTTAATCAGGGATTAATAAAAGATTCAAAAAACTAATTGAAAAAAAAATAATATTGTTCAATAATTGAACAATTAATTATAAATAAATTTAAAATTGATTATTAAAAATAAAAATATTTTTTCATTACTTAGCAAATATAATAATAAAATTGCGGTAAAAGATAAAATTTTAGGTAAAATTTCTTATAAAAAACTTAATAAAGATGTTGATAAATTAAAACCATATTTTAGTTCAAAAAATTTGATATTAATTTTGGCAAATAATTCTTATGAGTTTATTGTTTTTTATGTAGCTTCCATAAAATTTAATCAACTAGTTTTGTTATCTAATCCTGATTTTGGTGAAACTGAAATTTCAAAAATTATTAAAAAATATCAACCAAAATATATTCTAGCAAAAAATAAATTTGGTTTTTTAAAAAAATATAAGAATTTAATGAATTTTTATAGCTATAATTTTTATAATAAAATTTCCGATCTTAAATTTGAGATTGATAATGAATTGTCTTGTTTATTATCCACATCTGGAACAACTGGAGATGTAAAATATGCAAAAATATCTATTGAAAATTTACTTGATAATACAAAAAAAATTTCAAATGTTTTAAAAATTAACTCTAAAGATGTGACAATTACAACTATGCCACCGTATTATTCTTATGCGTTATCAGTAATTAATACACATTTGTTTAAAGGAGCCTCAATCATATTAAATAATTATTCTATAATTGATAGAAATTTTTGGAAATTATTTGAAAAATTTAAACCGAATAATTTAAATGGTGTTCCATATATTTATGAAATTTTAAAAAAAATAAATTTTCAAAAAATGAATATTAAAAGCCTAAAGTATATGACACAGGCTGGTGGAAAAATGGATGAAAGAATAAAAGATTTTTTTATCGACATATGTAATAAAAAAAAAATTCAGTTATATATAATGTATGGACAAACAGAGGCCTCACCTAGAATGGCAATCCTTCCTTGGAGGTTATTAAATAAATTTCCTAATAGCGTTGGTTTCCCATTAGAAGGATCAAAAGTACAGATTGAAAAAAAATTTAAATTTAAAAAAAAAATGTATGGTGAAATTGTTTATTATGGAAAGAATGTATTTCAAGGATATTCTAAAAATTACAAAGATTTGATTAACAAAAATAGTGAAAATGGAAAATTAAATACTGGTGATTTAGGTTACTTAGGTAAGAATGGACTCATATATATTACAGGAAGAAAAAAAAGAATTTTGAAAATTTTTGGGATTAGAATTTCACTTGATGATGTAGAAAATGAATTAAAAAAAGATAATATAGAGTCTATATGTTTGGGAGATGATAAAAAATTGAAAATTTCTTATAAATCAAAAATTAATAAAGAAAATTTAATTCAAAAAATTAAAAACATAACCAGACTTCCAAGAAATTTTATTGAAGTTACTAATATAAAAAGAATAAATAGAAATGAAGTTGGAAAAATAATATATAAATGAGAATATATACTGAATTAAACAAAATTTTAAATATTGAAAATTTTTATTTAATAGACAATAAAAAAAAAAAAGAAATTCACACTAAAATTTTTAATTTGTTAACAAAGTATCATTATAAAAATTGTAAAGAATATAAAAATATACTCAAACATTTAAATTATCGAAATAAAAAAAATTATGAATTATCAAAATTACCTTTCTTACCAGTATCTTTATTTAAAAATCTAAATCTGATTTCAACAGATAAAAAAAATATTATTAAAATTATGAGGTCTTCTGGCACAACTAGTAAAAATGTATCAAAAATTTATTTAGATAGACAAAACTCAAAAAATCAAATTAAGGTTCTTAATAACTTATTTTCTGACATTACTAAAAATAAAAAAAGAATACCAATGTTGATAATTGATACTGAAAAAATTATCAAAGATAGAAGTTATTTTTCAGCAAGAACGGCGGCGATCAATGGTTTTTCAATTTTTTCAAATGATGTCTATTTTGCTTTAAATAGTGATATGACAATAAATTATGAAATAATTAATAAATTTTACAAAAAATATAAAAATACCCAAAATATAATATTTGGTTTTACTAGTATTGTCTGGGAAAAAATTTGTAAAAATTTTTCAACTAAAAAAAAATATAATTTTTCTAACTCTTTAATTTTGCACGGAGGTGGCTGGAAAAAATTAGAAAATCTTGGAATTAATAATACTGAATTTAAAAAAGTCTTGAAAAAAAAATTTAATATAAAAAAAATTATTAATTATTATGGAATGGTGGAACAAACTGGTTCTATTTTTTTTGAATGTCCTGAATGCAATAATTTTATAACTAGTATTTTTTCAGATATTTTTATAAGAGATAAAAATTTTAATAATTTAGGATTTAATAAAGTTGGTTTAGTTCAATTATTATCGGTTTTACCAACAAGCTATCCTGGTCATAATATACTAACAGAAGATTTAGGAATTTTAGTTAAACAAAAAAATGGGGATAAGTGTAATCATAAAAATGTTAAATTATTTAAAATAATTGGTAGGCTTAAAAAAGCAGAAATAAGAGGATGTAGTGATGCTATTAGTCAATAAAAAAAACTTAACTATTCTAGCTGGAGATATTAAGGAGTCTCCAAGTGTGGATTTTATATTTAATAAAAATATAATTGAATTTTTTGACACATTTAGCAATAAAATTTTATCAAATCAAAAAGCAAAAAATTATCCAGATTTAATTTCTTTAGGTTTTTGGATTAGAAAAAAAAATTTAGAGCTTATTAAAAAAAAATACTTAGATGAAAAATTGAGAATAGGTGTAGGTTTAACATTTCACATTACCCCTTCAAATGTTGCTTTGAATTTTGCTTACTCTTTTATTTTAAGTGTTTTATGTGGAAATTCAAATATAGTACGAGTATCTAATGTAAAATTTGATCAAAGAACTATTTTTTTTGAAATTTTAAAAAAAATAATGAATAAAAAAAAATTTTTAAGTATAAAAAAAAATAATATCTTTATTTCTTATAATTACGAAGAGGATGATAGTGTTACTAAACAATTATGTAATATTTGTGATTGTAGAGTTATTTGGGGTTCTGATAAAACAACACAAAAAATCAAACGATATGACACAAAACCAAATTGTAAGGATTTAATATTCTCTGATAAATATTCTGTCTCAATTTTAAATTTAGAAAGCAAAATATTTAAAGTTAAAAGTAAAATTTTTGATTATGCACAGAAATTTTATGTAGATAGTCTTATGTTTGATCAAAATGCTTGTACTTCTCCACATCTAATATTTTGGTATGGAAAAAATAAGACTAAAAATTACGAACTCTTTTGGAAAAATTTGAATTTAATTATTCAAAAGGGAAAACTATTTAATCCAGATAAAAAAAACACAATAGACAGATATTCAAAATTATGTGAATTTGCTGCAACAAGAAATGAAATTTTGACTGTAAAAAGGGAAGAATCTATTTTTAGAACAGTATTAAAAAAAATTCCAAAAGATATTCATAATTTTCGTGTAGGTTATGGATATTATTTTGAATATTTTTTAAAAGATATTAATGAAATTGATAAACATTTATCATCTAAAATTCAAACTCTAACATATGCTGGTTTTGACTCAGGGGATATGAAGAAATTAATGTTAAAACTTAAACCAAACGGAATTGACAGAATAGTTCCTTTTGGGAGAGCTTCTGAATTTAATGAGATTTGGGATGGTTATGATTTACCTAGATATTTTTCAAAAATAATTGATATAAAATAATTATGAAACAATTAGAATTGGATAAAGATCAAATTTTAGAATATCAACAAAATAGAGATCCTTATTTAATGATTGATTATGCCTCTAAGGTTCTTCCTGGTCACTCAGCTGAGGGATTTAAAAATTTAACTGAGAAAGAGTGGTTTTTTAAAGTCCACTGGCCTGGAGATCCAAATATGCCAGGCATGTTACAAATCGAGGCCTTAGTTCAAATGTCTGCATTAATAATACAAACGATGCCAGGTCATAAAGGCAAAACTCTTTATCTTGTCAACGCAGATAAAGTAAAATTTATAAAAAAAATAGTACCTGGTGATCAATTAAAAATTTTTTCAAAACTTTCAAGTTGGAAAAGGGGAATAATGAGTTTTGAGGCAGAGGGCTTTGTAAAGGAAAAAAAAGCTTGTAAGGCTAATTTTAGTCTAATTTTACCTGGTAGCATTGATATAAAAATAAAAATGCCTTAGAATGTTCAATAATTGAACGATATAATTTGTTTACAATGAATTTAAATTAGTTAAATTGTCTTTGTGCCAATACACTCATCACTTCTAAACAAACCAAAATTGTTGAAAAAACTTAAGGCTTTCTACGATCATTTAAAACAAAACGATGGAAAAATAGGAACATTTAGAAGAGGCATTGAGATGAATTATAACAATGCATGTAATCTAAGATGTAAATATTGTTTTACAAATTCTCCAAAAGGTGAGGGAGTTAAAAAATTTTTACCTTTAAGTAAAATTAGAGAAATAGCTGATGAGGCTGATGAATTAGGCTACATTGAATGGGATCTTCAAGGAGGTGAACTTTTACTCTGGCCAGATAAACTCTTTGACGTTTTAGATGCAATTAAACCAGAGAGATTTTATTTATACCTTACTACCAATGGATGGAAGATGGATAAAAAAATGGCACATAAACTTGCAAAACATCATGTGGGACGAATATCTGTAAGTATAGATAGTATGGATCCTGAAATACATGATGACTTAAGAGGTAGAAAAGATTCTTGGCGAAAAGCGATGGAAGCTTTGAAAATAGTTCAGGAAGCTGGAATCGATCCTTACTTGAACATTACAGTGGGACATTACAATGCAAAAAGTGAAGATTTAAGAATGCTGTTAGAATATTCAAAAAAAAATAAATACAGAACTTTAATAAATGTCGCTTGCCCAGCTGGAATGTGGAATAAAGTACATGATGAGGTTTGTGATGAAGAGGACAGACAATATATAAAAAAATTGAGAAAAGAATTTAAAAATTTAAATCGAAATATATGGGATCCTTTTGATAAAAATCATGAAAAAGTTATTGGTTGTACTACAGTAAATAGAATTTATATAACACCCATTGGTGATGTTTTGGCTTGCCCATATGTACATATTAAAATTGGAAATGTTTTTGAAAAGAGTTTGAAAGAAATCACTGATTATGGTTTTAAAATAAAGCACTTTAGAAATCATAGCGATCTTTGTTTAGCTGGAGAAGATTTAAATTTTATCAAAAACTTTAATTCATCTGAAGGTAAATCAATATTCAAACCTGTTGAAGCCAATAAAATATTTTCTAAAGAAGATTTTATTGATTAAAAAATGATCTCTAATTTGTTAAAAGGAAAAACTGCTATTATCACTGGTTGTAACAGAGGAATAGGTAAATCAATATTAGAAAATTTTGCAAAAGCAGGGGCTAATTGTGTTGCGTGTGTTAGAAAAGAAACTGACGAGTTTAAAAATTTTTGTGTCGAAATCTCAAAAAAAAATAATATTAAAATAGATGTTTTTAGTTTTGATCTATCTAATGAGACCGATGTATTGAATGGGGCAAAAAAAATTATATCCAAGCACAAAAAAATTGACGTTTTAGTAAATAACGCTGGTATTTTATTTAATTCAATTTTTCATATGACTTCACAAAAAAAATTAAAAGAAATGTTTCAAATAAATTTTTTTTCACAAGTTGTTCTCACTCAACAAATTTCAAGAGAAATGATGAAAAATAAAATTGGGAGTATAATATTTATTTCTTCAACATCGGCTAAAAGAAATGATATTGGAAGGTTTGCTTATTCTAGTACAAAAGCTGCAATTTCTTCAACAACGAGAGTACTGGCAAAAGAATTAGGACCCGTTAATATTCGTGTAAATTCTATATGCCCAGGTTTGACAAAAACTGAAATGGCTGATCAGAATACCAGAAAAGATTTTCTTGATGAAGAGTTAAAAAAAATTTCTCTCAACCGAATTGGAAAAGTGCATGAAATTGCAGATGTAGCTATTTTTCTCGCATCTGAATTATCTACTTATGTTACTGGACAAAATATAATTGTAGATGGTGGAGCTTAATATGAATAAAAATGATGATATAGGATTTCTTTGTAAAGAAATTAGAAAGAATATTTTGTACGCAGCTTTTTGTGCTGGTGTTAAAAGTGCACATATTGGTGGTGCATTATCCATTGTTGAAATTATTTCAGTTTTATTTGGTAAGATAATGAATTTTAGTCCAAAAAATTTACTCGATGAAACAAGGGATAGATTTATTCTAAGCAAAGGTCACGCTTGTTTAGCACTTTACTCTGTTTTAGCAGAAAAAGGTTTTTTTGAAAAATCAGAACTCGAAAACTTTGAAAAATCTGGAAGTTTTTTATTAGGTCATCCAGTAATGAACAGAGAGAAGGGAATAGAGTTTTCTACTGGAAGCCTAGGAATGGGGCTATCGTTAGGAATAGGTTTAGCTAAAGCTTCAAAATTAAAAAAAAATAATAATCAAATCTTCATTCTTTTAGGTGACGGTGAATGTAATGAAGGATCAGTTTGGGAAAGCGCATTACTAGCTTCTCATCTAAATTTAGAAAATTTAACAGTCATAATTGATAGAAATAATTTTCAACAAACTGGAACAAGTTCAGAAATTTTAAATTTGGATAATTTGTATTCAAAATGGGAAAGTTTTGGTTTTTATACTTTAGAGGTAAATGGACATAACATAAATGATCTTTTATCTACTTTTAAAGATAATAGTAATAAAAAAAAGCCAAAAGCAATCATTGCAAATACAGTCAAAGGAAAAGGCTTATCTTTTGCTGAGAATAATAATGATTGGCATCATTCAATACTAACAAAAAAAAATTATGAAATTGCATTAAAGGAAATTGATAATGGCTAAAATAAAATTCGAAACTTTCTTAGAGGGTAAAGTTGTTGATTTAGTAATTTTAGATTTAAAAGTTGTAAAAAAAACTGATTGGTATAATTGGATGAATTATAAAACAAATACAGATTTACTTCAAACAGGAAAATTTCCAAATACATTAGAAGACCAAATAATGTATCTAAATAATAATATTGAAAGTAAAAAAAATATTTTATCCAGAAAAAAATTAAACAAAAAACTCCAACTTGGAATTGTAGTAAAAAAAAAATCTTTACTTATTGGTATGGTTACTGCCTACGATTTTAATTATTTCAATAGAACTTGCGCTATATCTTTGATTACTGATTTAAGAAAAATTGTAGAAAATAGACTACAGATATTTAAAGAATCTCAGGATTTAATTATAGATCATATATTTAATAAAATGAATTTTAGGAAAATTTATTCAGGGTCTTTATCTGAAGATCTTTGCAAACTTACAGAAAAAATTTGGGGATTTAGAAGAGAAGGAATAAGAAAAGAACATGGTTTCGTAAATGGAAAATATGTTGATAGTTATGATTTGGGATTATTTAGAAGCGACTGGAATAAAAGAAAATGAATATAGATCCAAAAAAAATTAAAATTTGGTCCCAGATTGGTCCAAGAGCTACTTTTGGTTTAGCTTGTTTAGATTTGTCAGAAATAGAGGAAAAATTAATTGTTTTAACTTCTGATGTCTCTACATCAGCAGGGTTAGATAGATATAGGAAAAAATATAATGAAAAGTATTTAGATGTCGGAATTTCAGAACAAAACTTAATGGGAGTGGCTGCAGGCCTATCTAGCGAAGGTTATAAAGTTATCACGACTACATTCTCACCATTTCAAACACTCAGGTGTTGTGAACAAATTAAGGTGAACCTAGGGTACATGAAAAATAAGGTATGTCTGGTTGGTTTAGCAAGTGGTGTGGTTCTTGGTACTTTAGGTTATACACATTGTTCAATAGAAGATATGGCAGTGCTTAGGTCAATTCCTAACTTAACTATTATAAGTCCTGCAGATTGTTCAGAGACTGTAAAGGCTCTTTTTTCATCAATTAATTATCATCAATCAGTTTATATTAGATTAACAGGTGGAACTAATAACCCTATAGTTTATCAAGACGATTATAATTTCCAGATTGGAAAATCTATAAAATTATCAGAAGGAAATGATTTAACGATATTTGCTTGTGGGTCTATGGTTTCAATTTCACAAAAAGTGGTTGAAGAATTAAAAAAAAAAAATATTAATGCGGAACTAATTAATATGCATACAATTAAACCTTTAGATAAAGATCAAGTAATCAAGTCATCCAAAAAAACTAAATATTTTTTTTCTGTCGAAGAGCATAATACTATTGGAGGTCTAGGATCAGCAATAGCTGAAGTATGTAGTAATTTAGAGTTCAGTCCAAAGTTGATCAGGTTAGGTTTGAATGACTCTTATTCAGATAGTGGTGAATATAGTTATATACTTGAAAAAAATAATCTTACTGTAGAAAAGATATTAAATAAAATAATTATGGAAGTGAAAGATTAATTTAAATGAGTAACCTCGAAAAATATAAAAAAGCTTTTTCAGAAACTTTTGAGATTGATATTAAAGAAGTTGAAAAATTAGAATATCAATCAATCGATAATTGGGACTCAATTGGACATATGACCTTAATGTCAAATCTTGAAAATGAATTTTCAATAACCCTGGATACCGATGATATCATTGATTTTAGTTCATTTAAAAAAGGTAAAGAAATTTTAATGAAATATAAAGTTGCATTGTAAAAGATTCATGGAAAAAAAAATTTTAAAACCTTCTTCATCTTATTTTTTATCTCAAAAATATTGGAGATTGTCTAGAAATATTCTTGGAAAAAAAATATGGACCTATTTATATAAATTATCACAAAAATTTAAATTTGAAAATAAGCTTAATATTTTAAAAAATATGAATTTAGAATTATTGCTCAATTTGAATTATCCGTCTTTTGAGGGTGCACAAAAAAATAATGGAGAATTAAAATTTAGTTACTATTTAAAAAAATTTAATAGCTCTAAACCAGATGGAGATTACCGAAATTTTTTAGACAAACTTTTTTCCAGCTCAAAATTAAAAATTAAGACAATTTTAGAAATAGGTATTTCTGAAGGAGCTGGTATCAAGGCCTTAAAAGAATATTTTAGCAATTCATACTTGTGGGGAGTAGATATTGACCCAGCTACATTCATTGAAAATGATAAACAAATTGTAAAATGTGGGAAAGTTGATCAGCTAAATCTGAATTCTTTAAAAATAAATGCAGCTGAATTTAGAGTAAAATTTGATTTAATCATTGATGATGGTTGGCATCATCCAGAGTCTCAATTAAATTCACTAATTGCTTATTTACCGTATTTAAACAATAATGGAATTTATATAATTGAAGATATTGTTCATAAAGATTATTTCAAATTATTTTCTGGCGTAAAAAAAATATTAGAAGAAAAAAGTTTTAATGTCTCATATTACAATTTTTACATACCAGGTAGAGCTGAAATATCAGATGAACTTGGTTATATGGTTATAAAACGAGAAAAATAACTTTATGAAATATTGTTTGGAAACAATTGTCCTTAATTCAAAAATTAAAAGACCTGAAAATGCAATTATTTTTTGTCATGGTTATGGTGGTAATAATAAAACAGTCGCTTTATTTGCAAATAATTGGGCAAAGTTTCTTCCAAATACACTAATTTTTTGCCCACAAGGGAGAGAAAAAGATTTGAACAAAAAAGATGGATATCAATGGTTTGATCCTATTGATGTTTCTAAAGACAGTGTAACACCAAAAATATTAGAAACTGAATTATATCTAAACAATTATATTGACGAAGTGATAGAAAAAAATTTTATAGATGAAGATAAGGTAGTATTAGGTGGTTTCAGTCAAGGATGTATGATTTCTTTACAAACAGCAATTAAAAGATCAAAGCCAGTCAATTCAATAATTGGATATTCAGGTAAAATTATTGATCTTAACCACTTAAAGAAAAATATAAAATCAAAACCTAAAATTTTTTTAATTCACGGAGGTCAAGATAAAGTAATAAATATAAAATATCATTCTCAAACATGTAATTTTTTAAAAAAGGAAGGTTTTAAAATAGAAACAAAAATATTTCATAATTGTGATCATAAAATTCCACAGACTGGAATAAATGTAGGTTTGAAAAAGGTAAAAGAATATTTAAGTTACTAAAATATGGAAGAATATAATACAAGCCAAGCTATTTCAGATTTAAATATCAATGAAAATTGTTTAAGCGTTAAACAAAAACAAACACTTGATGATAATGGATATTGCTTAATTAAAATTTCCTCTGATGAATGGTTAAAGAGAGGAATAGATTTAGATTTAATTTCTGATGTAATAGATAAATTGATTGATCAAGAAGGCACTAAAGGAGGATGGGATCATATCAAAAATAAAATGATAGAGGGCAAACATCCTGAGGAAGGAGCACAAAGGCTAAATAATTTAATAAGTAAACATGATTGTTTTAAAAAAATTTTTACTATTCCGGAAGCTATAGTTGCTTCAAAATATCTAATTAAAAATGACATATCTTTATCACAACTTATATTAAGAATGCCACTACCTGGAAAAGGTGAACAGCCTTGGCATGTAGACTGGATCCCAAGAAAAAAAAAAAATGATCCGATAAGATCTGTCCTAACCTCATTATTATTAGATGACTATACCATAGAAAATGGAACTACAAAGGTAGTCCCTGGTTCTCATAAATTACTAAAACAACCATCTGATGAGGGATATTTCTTTCAAGACCATCCACATCAAAAATATATTGTAGCGCCTAAAGGTTCATTGTTAATTTATGATGTAAACTTGTGGCATTGTGGGACAAAAAATTTAAATGGAAAAAAACGTAGGCATTTGAATATCAATTATAGAGATAGAATAATTTGGCAACAAATAAATTTTAAAAAAACATTAAGTGAGGATTGTAAAAACAAATTTTCAGAGGCTGAAAAATATTTACTTAAAATTCGAAAAAAAGATCCAGATAGAAATGAATGGTTATTTCAAAAAAGAAATAACTTCTTTATAAAAAAATTTATCAATATTTATTGGGGTTTTTTAGATAGACTTTATAATGTTAAAAAAAGATACTTTAGTAATAACACAAAGTCCAAAAAAGTCTTTTAATAAAAGCACTTATTATTTAGGTCATTGGTGTTTAAATTTAAATAAAAAAAATATTCTTAGTAAATTTAAAAATACTAAGATTCATGATTATCATTGGTCCAATAAACCTAAATTAAGAAAAGATTTTAAATTTATTGAAAAATTTTTAGAAAAAATTTTAGATACTCTCTACAAATCTTTAAATAAAATTCATAATACACACTATGATAAAAAATATTGGAGAACAGTTTTATATCCTTGGCTAGCACAATATGTTCCAGTAGTTTTTGATAGGTGGGAGTCAATAGATACATTTGTTAAAAAAAATAGATCAAAAATATTTCTTGTAAATGATGAATATAAAACGAATTATAATTATACACCTAAAGATTATTTAACTTTTTTTAATTTAGCTAGTTCAAATTCTCAATGGAATGACGCTTTGTTTAAAAAGATAATATTATTTAGAAATATAAAAAATTTAATTTTTAAAAAAAAAATTATTTTCACTAATAAAATTGAGACATCTTCAGTTAGTTTAAAAAGATCAGATTTAAAATTTTTTTTGGATAAAATAATTTCTAAAATAGCTTTTACTTATAATGATATTATTTTTGAGTCTTTTTATTTTCCTTTGAAAGAATATCTTGATTTAAATATTAAAAATCGTTTACTTCCAGCTAGATACTCATCTTTTTTTGTTTGTAATGATTCAAATAATAAGATTTCTAACTCTTTAAGAAAAAAATTACATGATTCATTAAAAAAAAAAGATAAAAAAAAAAATTTTTATAATTTTTTGATTGATAATATTTCTTCAGAAATTCCCATCAATTATCTTGAAAATTTTAAATTTCTCAGAGAAAAAGCAATAAAAATTTCAAATAAAAAAAAAATAATTTTTTCTATGCACTCCTGGCATCATAATGATTTTTTTAGAATTTATATCGGAGAAACTGTAAAAAAAAATAATTCCAAATTTATTATTGCAGATCACGGAGGAGGTTTTAGTAAAAAATTAGATTTAAACAATAATTATCATAAAGAAATTTGTTTCAAAAAAATTAATTGGTTCAAAAAAAAAGGTAATTTTTATCCAGCATTAAGTCCAACACATCCAATAATATCTAAAAAAAAATATTTTAAAGTAAATAAAGATAATGAAAATATTACTATTCTATATTCAGAGTGTTCGTCTTATCAAACTAGAATGCAATCGATACCATTCTTCTGTGATGAAGTAGAAAATTATATCGAATTTATTTTGGCATTAAAAAAATTGGATAAAAAAAATAAAAAAAAATTATTATTTAGATTAAAAGAACAAAATAGTCTTAAGACAGATCAAGTATTTGCAGAAGTTTTTGGAAAAAATTTGGTAGTTGATAAAAACACATTTAATTTTTATGATAATTTGTTGAGTTCAAAAATTGTATTAGTTTCATATCCAACTACGTCTTATTCTGAGTCAATGTATCTTAATTTACCAACAATATTATTTTGTAAAAAAAAAGTTTGGATGTTTTCCAATTCAAGTTTGAAAATATTTAAACAATTGAAGAAAAATAATATGGCTTTCGAAAATTATAATGAGATGATTAAATTTCTTAACAAAAATTATGAAACAATAAATAATTGGTGGAATCAAAAAAAGATACAACAAACAAGGAAAGAATATTTAAAAAATTTTTTTAATATTAATCAAGACTGGAATAAAGATTGGACTAATTACGTGAATTTACTCAAAAAAAACAACTAAATTTGAAAAAAATTTTAAATTGGGGATTTTTGCCCTTTACTGTTCAAAAAATGAACGGTATACAAGATTACTTTTATGGACGATAAAAATATTGAAAATAACTTCAAAGTTTTAAGAGGAATTAATAAAAATCCCAACTCCTCCCAAAGACAATTAGCTTCTGATTTAGGTTTTAGTTTAGGAAAATTGAATTATTGTTTAAATGCATTGCGTTTAAAGGGATTAATTAAAATGAAAAACTTTAAATCAAACCCTAATAAGATTGGTTATGTTTATATTTTGACCCCAAAAGGTATAAGAGAAAAGTCTAAGCTTACTTTAAATTTTATGAAAAGAATGATGAAAGAATATGATGAGCTTAAAAAGGATCTTAATTAATCATGAGTTATAATACCAAGGAAATGAAAGTCCCTTGGGAATTTTCAAAATTTGATAAAGATTTAAAATTACAAAGAGTTGTTTTAGAAGTATTTGGAGGTTGTAATTATACTTGTCAAATGTGTCCCCAGTCTAACCCTGGTAGAGGAAAAGATTTTACTAGAAAGATGCCCCTAAAAACTTTTAAAAATGTTTTGGATAAAATTGTTCCTAAATATGGAAAACCTCAAATTAACTTAGAGGGAAGTGGAGAGCCAACAATGGCGAAAGATCTACCTGATTATATAAGAGAAGTAAAAAAAAGAGGTTTAAAATGCTTCATGTATTGCAATGGTGCAAGATTAAATGGTCAGTTTATGAGAGACGTAATTGATGCAGGAATTGATTTTGTTAGATTTAGTATGATTGGCTATGACAGAGAAACGTATAAAAAATGGATGAATATTGATAATTTTGATTTAATTTTCTCAAATGTTGAGGAGATGTCAAAGTATATTAGAGAAAGTAATTCAAATTGTGAAATAAGTACCTATCACTTAGTTTTAGATAATAAGAGAGAAAAAGAAATTATTGAATTATATAAAAAAAACATAGTAGAAAAAATTAAAGCCGACAAATCGTACATTTGGAGAATGCATAATTGGAGTGGAAATTACGATAACAAAAATCCTAGAGAAGTTAAAAAGAAAACATCTTGTGGTAGACCTTTTGCCCCCGAATTAACTGTGAGAGCTGGTGGTATAAATGGCAAGACGGCATCAGTTGTTCCATGTTGTCAAACTCTTGGACCTCCAAATGAAGCAAAAAGTGTATTGGGTCATTTAGATTCTCAATCTTTTGAGGATGTTTATTTTGGTGAAAAATATGAAAAGCTTAGAAAAGCCCATAGTACGAATAATTACAAAGACGTTGATTATTGTAACAACTGTGATTTTTTATATCAATCTGAAGAGGTTTTGGCATGGACAAACGATAAAGATGCTAGAATAAACAATATGTTAGGCACTGGCGATGATTTTATTCTTACAGAATTCAATAAGGATAAAATGTCAATTTAAAGAATGATAATTTTAGCACTTCAATTAGAAAAATGTTCTGGTTGCGCTTTAATGAAAAATGGTGAAATAATATATTCATCAAGTGAAGAGCGATTTACTAGAGTAAAATCAGACTCATTATTTCCTAAAGAGTCTATAAAGTCAGCATTAAAAACTACATCTATTAAAGCTAGCCAAATTGATAAAATTTTGATTTGTTCGTCAGAAGTCACGTTATATGCATCTTTAGTTAATCTTTATTCTTCATTGACAGTTTCAGACCAAATTAAAATGATGAAAGAATATTGGGAACCTAAATTAGTTTACAATAAAAAAGTAAATTTTTTATATTTTTTAAAAGACAAAATTCAGTACAATCGATATCCATTTAACACAAAATATGCAAAAATTTTTAAATTTTTAAAAAAAAACTATAAAATAAGAATAAATCAAAATGACCAAAAAAAACCATTTCAATCAAGTAATGATGCATTAATAGTATCTGACTTTTTTAAAAATATAATAAGTGATTTATTAAAAGTAGATAAAAAAATTATTGAACATGTAGATCACCATACGTGTCATGCTGCGTATGGGTTTCATGCAAGCCCAATCAGAAATGATAAAACACTAATTGTTACTGCAGATGCTTTTGGGGATTATTTAAGTGGTAGTGTCTCAATTTACCATAAAAAAAGTAGGACAATTAAAAGAGTAAAAAAATATTCCCATAAGCAGCTACAAATTGCAAGAATATATAGATTTGTAACAATATATTTGAAAATGCTAGGAGACTCACATGAATATAAATTGATGGGATTAGCACCATATTATTCTGGACCAAAAAGGGAAAAAGTAAAAAAAATTTTGATGAAAATGCAACAACTTAAAGGTCTAGAATTTAGATTTAATAAAAAAATAAAAAATATTTATTTTTTTTTAGAAAATAATTTAAATAATTTTAGATTTGATCATATAGCTTCGGGTTTACAAAAATTTACTGAAGATTTATTAGTTTTATGGTTTGAAAGGTTAGTTAAAAAATATAAAAGTTCCTCAGTTGTTTTTTCTGGAGGCACCTCTATGAATGTAAAAGCTAACATGGAGATTTCTAAAATTTCCAAAATAAAACAAATATTTATCTGTGGATCTGGAACAGATGACACTTTACCAATAGGTGCTTGTTATCACTGGTCAGAAAAAAGGAATATCAAAACTAAACCACTTATTAACATGTATTTAGGATCTAAATGTGATTATAAAAAAGATGATTTAAAAATTTTTAGTAAATATAAAATAAAAAAAATAACAAACTTCAATCAAGTTGTTAAAGCTTTGATCAATCATCAAATAATTGCAGTTTGCAGGGGAAGGGCAGAAATGGGTCAAAGATCATTAGGTAATCGAAGTATTCTTGCTGACCCAAGAAAAATTGATAACGTAATAAAAATTAATAAAGCAATTAAACAAAGGGACTTTTGGATGCCATTTGCACCTGTCATTTTAGATGAATATCAAAAGTTATTAATAAAGAATCCAAAAAAAATCCAGTCCCCTTATATGACAATAGCATTCGAAACTACAAAATTTGCTAATGAGAAGATTCCTGCTGCAATTCATCAAGCAGACAAAACTGCAAGAGCCCAAATTTTAAAAAAAAAAGAAAATGAGGATTTATGGAAACTAATTAATTTATTTTATAAAAAAACTGGAGTGCCAGCTTTATTAAATACATCATTTAATCTTCATGGTTACCCTATAGCTAATACAATTTATGATGCTAAGAAGATATTTGATAATTCTGAATTATCAGCTTTATGGTTAAATAATCATTTAATTGAAAAATAAATTATAGATTATGAGGCTTTTAAATTTGTTAAAAATTTTGTTAAAAATTTTTAAAGAAACAAAGTTTATTTTTAAAAAACCCAAAAAGGTTAAATTATTAATTTATGATCAGGGAAAAGAAACTAACAAATTATTAAAAAAGTATTTTAAAGAAATAAGTAATTCAGTCTTATATGTAAGATATGAAGAATTAAATTTACATGTTTTAAAAAACTTATTTTTTAAATTAAAATTTTTTAATAGACAAAGTTTATTTCAAAATTATATTATTGAATATTGTAAAATTTCAAATGCAAAAATAATTATTTCTTCAACTCTTTTTGATCAAAAGCTATTTAACATTAGAAAAAATCTTAAAAAAAAAATTAAACTTATTTTATTGCAAAAATTTCCTGTGAAGGAAGATTATTTTAAATTATTTAAAAAAAAAAAGATTGTTGATTATTTTTTTGTATCTGATGACAGATCAATTAAAATTTTAAAAAAATTTTTTATTTCTAAATTTATAAAAATAGGATTATTCACAAACAATGAAAATAAGAAAACAAATTTAAAAAAAAATAAAAAAATTTTATTAATTTCTGGGTTTCGACCAAATTTTATTAAAATTAATCCCGTAACTGAATGGGAGAAAAATATTATTCATGAAAAAAAAATTATAAGCATAATGGATAGAATTTTTGATAAAAAAGATATATTCAAAATTTTGCTTAAACCATTGGTAAATACAGATGAATATATAAATTTTATGGGATGTAAAAAAAAAATTTTGATATTTAATAATTATATCTCGTATAAGATAATTGATAAGTTTGATCTTGTTATAACTTTAAACAATGGAACAATGGGATATGAGGCACTTTCAAGAAAGATAAAACATATCCAAATTCCTAAGAAAGAATTTAAATTGAATTCATATTTCTACGTTTTTAATAATAAATTAAATTATTTCAATCTAAAAAATTTTATTTCTTATTATTCAAAAATATCAAAAAAGAATTTTTTCGAAAAAATAAAAAAAAGTAAAGTCGAAGTTCCAATATATAATTATAAAAATACAATAATAAAAAATTATATAAAAAAACTATCCTTTGAAAGTTGAAAATGTATTTAAAATGAAGATAGAAAATAGAAAAATTAATATAAAAAAAATATTTGATTTATTTCCGGACAAATTCAAAAAAAAATCTTTATTTTTTATTTTTCTTTCAATTCTTGCATCAATTGTAGAAACATTAAGTATTGGTGCAATTTTTCCATTAATTGAAATTTTAATTAAAGGTGATCTTACTAAAAATTATTTTGGAATTAATTTTGATGAATATTTTTTTAATTTAGAATTTAGCAGTATTGCAACTAAGTTGATAATTTTTATCTTATATCTCTATCTTTTAAAGACAGTTTTTTTAATATTTTTTAATTATTGGCAATTAAAATTTTCTCAAAACATATACAAACATTTGAGTTTTAAATTGTTAACAAAATATTTATTTAATCCTATAACTTTTTACCATAAAAAAAATTCGTCAGTGCTTTTAAGGAATGTAATGTTTGAAACTAAAAATTATGGTGTAGTTATAAATATTTTATTAAAATTAATAGTCGAAATTTTGATAATTTTTTTTATTATTGGACTAATCATTTACTTGGAACCTAAAACAAGTATTGTTTTATGTTTAGTCTTAATTATTTTTGGTTTAATCTTTTATTTTTTGACTTCAAAAAAAATATATTTTTTTGGTGTTGAAAAAGTGGCTAATACTGAAAAAGCCATTAAAGTTCTAAGTGAAACTTTTGGAGGAATTAGAGACATAAAACTTAAATCAGCCGAATATCATTTTCTTCATCCATTCAAAAATTTTTTGAGCCGTTTTATAAAAGTGTCAAATTATCAGCAGGCAATAACAGACTCACCAAAAATTTTGTTCGAATTTATACTAGTCCTTTCATTGCTCGTTTCATTAATTTTGTATTTAAGGATAAATGAGGATGTCGCTAATTATTTATCTATTTTAGGCCTTTATGTAGTAGCATCTTTTAGATTGGTTCCAGCTGTAATGAGAGTTTTAAATATGCTGCAAACTATAAGAGGTCTTAAGGCTTCAATAGATATGCTTAACAATGAATTGGGTTTAGATAAAAAAATTGATGACACAAAAAAGTCAAAGCTTGATATTGGCATTTCATTTGAAGATAAAATAGAATTTCAAAATTTAAGTTTTTCCTACAACTCAAAAAATTTTATTTTTGAAAATTTTTCTCACTGTATAAAAAAAAATCAAATTACAGGAATATCTGGTAAGAGTGGTTCAGGTAAATCTACCTTAATTGATTTATTGACTGGTTTACTCTCTCCAACAAAAGGTAAAATAATTATAGATAATAAACTTGAGTTAAAAAATGAGAATGTAAATTCTTGGCAAAAAAAAATTGGATATGTTTCTCAAAATGTTTTTTTATTAGATGCCACTTTAAGACAAAACATTGCATTTGGAGTTAAAGAGGATCTCATAGATGATAATAAAATATTTGATGTTTTAAAATATGCTGAATTATATGATTTTGTATCTAAATTAGATAAAAAACTAGATACG
>MDSZ01025816.1_pt1 | contig 37538 bp, 37 predicted proteins | sample 811201 | NCBI WGS metagenome assembly MDSZ01 (sample SAMN05326647, study PRJNA326480) | marine metagenome | isolation source: seawater | place: Indian Ocean: North | collected 2010
AATAAAACTAAAATCTGATATTTTTTTCACAACAATAGTATATAAATATGAACTTAAAAAATGACAAGTTAGATTTATTTTCTTCAAAAAAAATTAAAGATCACTTAAGGCTTTATATTGACGCTGACTTTAAAAATCTTGATGGTACATTGTGTTTTTTTTGTAATAAGAAACTAAATAATACTGATAAAAATTTACAAAATTGGTATGCAGTTAATAACAATATAGAATTTGAGCAATTTAAAAAAATAGCTTTCGATGAATTAGATTATAAATTTGTAGACAGTGAAGTTATACCAAGATTTTTTTATGTTTGTAATGAATGTTTCAAAAGCTCTAGTAAAATTTTTTAACCGCACAAAAACCGCACAAATTTACTAAAACTGTAGATACTCTCTAATAACTTCTGATATCTTTTTGAAAAAGCTTAAGTTCATTGACTCTATAATTTAAAACTCTCTGATACTCTCTAGTATTTAATGGTTCTTTCCTTACAAGGAAGAAGTCACAGGTTCAAATCCTGTAGCGCCCACAAGGGTTATTCAGAATTTACCTTGTTAAAAAAACTATAAAGCCTTTAAAAAGACACTCAAATGCAGTATTTTGTAGAATGATATTGTGAATAAAGAATTTAAATATCAGTCATTAGAAGATGTATCGTTAATAATTGCTACATTAAATGAAGAAGAGTCTTTAGAGTATGTTTTAGATGAGCTTAAGCAATATGAATTAGGAGAAATAATAATTGTCGATGGTAACTCAACTGACAGCACAAGAGATATTGCAAGCAGGTATGGAGTAAAATTTATTTTACAAAGTAAAAAAGGCTGGGGAAGCGCCGTTAAAGAGGGTATAGACTTGGCATCTCTTCCTTATATAACATATATGGATGGAGATGGCTCTTATAATCCGAAAGCACTTCAAGAAATGAGATCTCTAATCAATAATAAGGATGCGATATTTTGCTCAAGATATAAAGACGGCACAAAAAGTCCTGATGATACGCCTATAAGGGCATTGGGAAATAAAATTTTTACTAAATTGGTACAGTTATTATTTGGGCCAAATATTTCTGATGCTTTGTTTTTTTACCCTATGTTTAAAAAAACAATTTTGAAAGATTTGAATTTGGATTCTGACGACTTTACGCTTTGTCTTGAACTTCCTGTAAAAGTGCATAAAAATAGACTTGATTATATTGAAATATTAAGCAAAGAAAGAAAAAGATATGCTGGAGTCACAAAAGTAAATGCCTTTTTTGATGGATTACAAATTTTACTAGGAATAGCAAATTTAAAGAAAATAATATAAAATTACATTTAGGTTATAGAAAAAAAATACTACTTAATGTTTTGTATGTTGAACACGCAAAATTTCTAAAAAAAATCAGTTTTGTAACTATTTAAGCTGAAAATAGGCATCAAAAACAAAAAGCTTATTTTCAATATATGTTGTGTTAGTGATTCCTACTAATTTGTATCCATTATTTATCAATAAATCGAATATGCTATTTATTCTGTCATCAATTTCAATTTTAATAATTCCTATTTTTTTATTTTTAATCATATTCAATGCAGAGGTTAGAACCTCATGCTCTAATCCCTCGGTATCAATTTTTAGAATATCTATATAGCCAATATCATTTTCTTGACAAAAATCATCTATTCGTACAGTCTCTACTAAAAGAGTCTCATCTAAATTATTGAATGCTTTAGATTGTGACACCTCTAAAAAAGATGATTGTGAGCTGACTTTCCTCTTAAAAAATGGCTTAACTGTATTTTCATTACTTACACCAACATTATTTATATTTAGTTTGTGTAAAGTAGGAAGTTTAATTTTTTTTTGGTCTACTATTATATTTTCATTTGGCTCAAAAGAGTAAAAATTGAGTATTTTATTTTTATTTTGATTTGAAACAAATTTAATATATGAACCAAGATTTGAACCTACATCGAAAACATTTATTTCATTACCAACTATAGAACCTAGGAGTTTTTTTTCGCTAAAATTTTTATTTGTTAAATAATTAATGGAAAACTGCAAAACTTGGATTAAGTATAAAATTTTATTTTTGAATTTATTCATGAAATACAATCTTATTAATAACTCTAATTTAATAAACAAAAAATACATATTAAAAAACAGGTCTTGGTTATATGGAAATTTTAAGTTAGTCAAGTGGTGCATGATTACTAAGGACAATATTTATAGTTTTATTAATTCTTAGTCTTTTTTAAAACATTTTAAATTTAAACTAACGTGAATCCCATTTTCTTTATCCATATGAGGATAATAAGCTTGAGCATGGTCGTCATAATCTGGATGATCTTTAATAAAATCTCTCCAGTCCCATCGTGATACTTTTACAAAACCACAGCTTTCTAATAATTGGCTTAACTTGTTTTCGTCAAATATTTGCTTATGGAATAGTTTATTTGAGTTATTGTTAACTTCCCACAAGCCTGTTATCGGACCCTCTATATTTTTAATATCTCCAGTTAATTCATAAACTTTCATTAGATTTTCAAAATCAGGGACTGCAATTTTTAATTCTCCGCTAGGCTTCAGTACTCTATTCCATTCTTTCAAAACATTTACTACCTCATATTTATCAAAATACTCTAAAACATGTGAAGCATAAATTTCTTCAATAGAGTCATCTTCAAATATGTCAAGATTGTCGATTGGTCTTAAGAAATCAATATGATCATGCTGGTCAATATCTATATGTATATATCCATTAAGAAATCTCTCTCCGCAACCAAGGTGTAATTTTTTATAATTCATTATTAATTAATTCAGTAATATACTTTTGATCAGACTCATTTAGGTTGACTGAGGAGGGTAACCAAAGAACTTTATTGAATATTGACTCAGAGAAGCTTAGGTCTGTTTTTTCTACATTCAACAAATACTTTTGTTTACTTAATGCTGGATAAAGTTCTCGTGTTTCTATGCCTAGACTTTTTAATCTGTTCCAAAGTTTCTTTAAATTTTTTTGATTATTTGCAAACAAATCAAAAAACCATGGTAATTCATAATCCTTAAAATCTCCAAGTTTAAAGTTAGGACTATCTATTTGACTATATTTTTTTAGGATTTCTCTTTTACGGTTTATTCTATTTTCGAGCGTTTTAAATTGAGAAATTCCTAAAGTTGCTTGTAAGTCTGTAAATTTAAAATTTAATCCAAAACCATCGTGCCAATCAAGCTTGTCTTTTCTTCTGTTAAATGTTTTAATCTTCATAGCTTCCTTATAATATTTCAATTTGTCTACAAGAATTACTCCCCCTTGACCAGTAGTTATTAATTTGTGAGGAGTTAAGGATAAGACACTTACATCACCTAATTGTCCACAATTTTTTAATTGATTATATTTGGACCCTAAAGCATGAGCAGAATCTTCAATTAAAAGAATGCCATTTGATTTACACCATTTTTCAATTAGTAAACCATCTTCCGTTCTTCCATTTAGTGGTACATAAATAACAGCTGATAATTTTTTTACCTTTATAAGTTTTTCATAAGACATACAAAGTGATTTATTTACGTCTATAAGTACTGGTTCTGCTCCAATCCAAAGAACAGCATTAATTGTTGCAATCATTGTAAGATTAGGCACTGCTACTCTATCACCTTTTTTAACACCAGAAGCAAGAAGCGATAAGTAGATTGCCATAGTTCCATTTGGAACTGCTATGGCATGATTCCTTCCAACATAATTTTTTATGATTGCTTCAAAATTATTAGTTACCTTATGTTCTGTTACCCATGCTCCACTTTTTAAGTACTCATACACACTTTCAGCGTCATCTTTTGTTACCAAAGGCTCTATTTGATTAATGATTTTATTATCTTTCATATTAAAGTTTTGTCTTTTTCAACCCCTAAAAAAGGTCCATTCTTTGATTCAATTATGATTGAATTTTTTAGTATTTTATATTCATGAGCTAGTGCGTAAAGGATCATTCCTTCATTTTTTTTGATTATAAATGAATCAATAAAATCTCCTTCTTCAGTGAATAAATTTGTTTTAACTTTACCTTTTACTACATAAATAAATTCATTAGTTCTGTATGCTTCTCGTTTAAACCAATTATGAAAATGAGCATCTAAAGTTTTATTTTTTTTCCAATTCCAAATACCTAGCTGGATAAACTTATCATCATCTGTTGCAAAATTTAGACCACTAGGAGCTTTGAGGGGCTTGACTATAGTTGCAACGTGAGTTTCCCCGTGATATATTTCTTTTTTATATGAGCTCATTTTGCGATATTTTCTAAGTACCATTCAACAGTTTCTTGGAGGCCTGTGTCTAAAGTAGTTTGTGGTTTCCAATTTAACATCTCCGTACCAATTTTACCATTAACTCTTTTTTCTTTTGCTCCATCTGGCTTTGATAAATCATAAATAAATTCACCCTTCCAATTAAATGCATTAGCAATTTTTATAGCCAAGTCAGTCACAGAGATGCCTTTATTTACTCCGATATTAAAAAAATGATTCCCGCTATTCAACTGAGTAGCTTTTACTAATGCTATAGCTCCATCTTTAACGTAAAGCCATTCTCTTATAGGATCTCCTGAACCCCAGATTTCAATACTATTTAAATTATCTTTTTTAGCATTATAAATTTTATTTATCAATGCCCCTAAAGCATGTGACCTTTCTTCATCAAAGTGATCATTTGGGCCGTACATGTTTGACAAAACTACATTTGCTGAACTAAAACCATACTCTTTGTAATAAGAATCACCGAGAGCAACAATTAACCTTCTAGTTAAAGCATAATCAAAAACAGATTCATGAGGCTTTCCATCCCAGAACAACTCTTCTTCGTAAAAACTTAAATCACCTGGATATGCACAATTTGAAATCGGATTAATGAGCATTAATATTTTATTCTCTCGACAACTTTTATAAAGATTCAAAACTATTGAACTATTTTGATGTAGTATTCTTGCAGGAAATTTGTACCCATAGGCTATTCCTCCAACAAATGATGCACAGTTGATAACTTTTGTTGGCTTTATTTCGTTAATTCTACTGTTCAAACTGTCAAAATTAGTTAAATCAATATCATCTTTACCGTCAATAGTATTAATCTGATCAGAATCTAAATTAAGACTTTCTAGATAATTGACAATATTTTTACCAACAAATCCAGATGCTCCAATGATAAGAAATTTATCAAGCATTGTTAATTAATCGTTTTTGGGTGGTCCCACGTTGGACTAATCAAACCTTTTTTTAACAATTCTTTTTCTTTTTCAGCTTCGACTAGGTCATGTTCTACCATCATTTTTACTAAACCTTTAAAGTCTACCTCTGGTTTCCAATCAAGTTCTTCCCTTGCTTTGGTTGAGTCACCCAGAAGATATTTCACCTCATTTGGTCTGAAGTATTTCTCAGAAACTACAACAAAATCTTCATAGCTCAAATCAACGTAAGCAAAAGCTGCTTTGGCAAAGTCTTTAACGGTGTAGGTTTTTCCAGTTGCTACAACCCAATCATCCGGCTTTTCATGTTGAAGCATTAGCCACATTGCTTTTATATAATCTCCAGCAAATCCCCAATCTCGGGATGCATCCATATTTCCTAGAGAAATTTTTTCTTGCAAGCCATGATGGATTCTTCCAACTGCTTTTGAAATTTTACGAGTAACAAAGGTTTCACCTCTTCGTGGAGATTCATGATTAAAAAGGATTCCATTTGCTGAGAATATTGAATAAGATTCTCTATAAATTTTACTAATTTCGTGTGCAAAAACTTTTGATGCCGCATAAGGACTTTTAGGATCAAATTTAGTCTGTTCGTTTAGAAAAATTTCCTCAGCTCCCCCATACATCTCTGAGGAAGAAGCTTGGTAGAACTTGATTTCCTTATCTGCAACTCTTATCGCTTCTAAAATAGAAATAGATCCTAATGTACCAACTTGTGTAGTAAGAATAGGATTCTGAAAAGATACTGCGACGTGGGACTGAGCTGCTAAATTATAGACTTCGTCTGGCATGATGTTTGATATTAAGCTTGATAATGATGAAGGATCTAGAAGATCAGCATAGTGTAGTTTAAAAACTCCAGATTCACCGTAATCAGAAATTAAGTGGTCAATTCTTCCTGTATTTATTGTTGAGGATCTTCTAACAGTACCATGAACTTCATAGCCCTTTGATATTAAAAACTCTGCTAAATATGAACCATCTTGACCAGTCACACCAGTGATTAAAGCTTTCATTTACACAATCATACTCTAAAAATAAATTTATTCGACAATAACGAATTGATTGTTTATTTTAAGTTTTTTAAAATTAAACTGGAACACAAATCCAATCATTTGGTATAAGATCGTCTGTTGGCCACTGCTTTTTTTCACCAAACCATTTATTTGGATAAAAAATTTTCTTTTCATTATTTTTATTTAACCAAGCTCCCCACCAGGAAAAAGTTGAATTTGCAATTATATTATCCCTACACATTGACATCATGTATAAATCAACAACATCTGCTTCATCCGATATATAAATTACCTCAAAATCATTAAAAATATTTAATTTTTTACACCTAGCAATGTCATCGCTAAATATGATAAGCCTGTTGGTGTTTGATTTATTTAATGCATTTTCATAATAAGAAGTATCACTTAATAACACGTGGTAATCATTTAGTTGTGTATAGTCACCAAATCTAAAATGGCAAGAAGTTGCATCAAAAAGTTCATTTCCATACTTTTTATAAATATAAGATTGCAAAGAGGGTTCAACATCAAACAACTTTGATATTAATTTTTTAGAATCGATAAAATATTTTTCACTTTGAAAATACCCATGAATTCTTATATTTTCAAATAAAGGAATTGCATTATATGAATATGATGGCTCATAATACTCCACATCCAAGGAATCGTGATCAAAGTCTTCTGTTGTTATTTTGTTAAAAATATTATCAGAGTAACCACCAAATTTTTTATCTTTTAAGTCGGGAAAGGTAGCAATAAGATTATTTTTTTCTGCGTAACTTACTGCAGTAGCGATTTGAAACATTTGATTACCTAGGCCAAAGTTGTTGTAGCCTCCAGTACCGCCTGGTCCAATTAATTTACAAGTTATATATTTTTTGTTAAGCATTTTTTTCAAATCTATTCATCTATGTATTGATGTAGTTGATTTTGAAAATTAGATAAATTGAAATAAGTTCTGACTGTTTTTTCACCGTTTTTTGCTACAGTGTCCAATAATGTTTTATCATTTTTTACCATTTGTATTTTGCTTACCCACTCATTCACAGTATTTGGCTGGACTAAGAATATGTTCTCTCCATTTTTAAGATGCTCTTTATCCCACAATCCTTGGGTTTGTGAAACAAGTACAGGTAGTCCCATAGACATTGCCTGTAATGCAACGCTCTGACCGGATGGCTGTGAGCTCTCCTTCAATGGAATTACTACTAATAAGGCTTCATTGTAAATTTCGCGTAATTTAATATCATCAATAATTTTATCTCCCCAGGATCCATTAAAAACTGTAACATTTTTATAGTTAAGATTTTGAAATTGTTGAAGCTTACTAACAACAATAAAGTCAAAATCTTCCATGACAGTAGCAATCTGCTTCAATAATTCAGCATCTCTATTTCCATCGTTTCCAACAAACAAAATTGTTTTGTTGTCTTTAGAATTTAATTTACTATCCTTTGTCCAAAAATCAGTATCAACTGAAAATGGAAAATAAATCAATTTTTTTGAGCTTTTATGAAAGTTTTTTGCTTTTTCTAGCTCTCCATGACCTAGAAAGAAAACGTTATCTACAAACAATACAAGTATTTTTATCATCAAATTATGCAGAAATTTAATTAAATTATAATTGATCCTTTTGCTGTAAAGGCCCATAACAAACACTGAAATTCGCATTTTGTTAAATAATTTTACGACTATTAACAAAGGCAATGTAGACAAAGCCACTCCTTCATTTATTAGTATTAATTCATCTGTTTTTAAAAGTACTTTAAAATTTCTTACTGAAACTACTTTGGAAAAACTTATAGGCAAACTTAAAATTTTTGATAAAACTTTATCCTGGAAATTTAGATAATTAGAAAATTTTGTTTTTGAATTATCAAATTCTATAATATTGATCTTATACTTTGACTCCGAAAGGTTTGTAATCCCATAATAAAATTCTTTAGCTAAATATTTTCCTGATTCAAAGTTTTTTTTTCTTCCCCCAGAAAATATATAAGTTATTGATTTCATTATTTTTATTTTAATTTCATAAATATCTTTTAATATTATTATTTTGATTTAAAAATACAACTTCCATATCATTGTTTAAGTATGAAAATAGGAATTTTCTTTACTTATGATTATTCTCTTGAAACGCTTGAGAAATCCGGCATTCTGAAAAGAGAGCTAGAAATTTACAGTGTCTTAAATAAACAATATGGAATTAGCTTTACATTATTTACGTATGGTGGTGAAAGTGATCAAAAGTTGATGCCTAATTTACAAGGTATTGAAGTATATCCAATATACGAGCATATAAAGAGAAGTAGCAATAAGTATGTAAGGTTTCTGAAATCTTTTTTAATACCTTTTTTATTAAAAAAGGAAATTAAAAAACACGCCATTTTACAACAACATCAACTTACTGGTTTTTGGGTGCCATTTATAAGTAAACTTTTTTACAAAATTCCTATTTACACAAGAACTGGTTACGATACATACAATTTTTCTATAAGACAAAATAGCTCAGTATTTATAAAAACATTTTTTAAATATCTTACATTTTTAGCATTAAGATTTTCAAATATTTACTCTGTAACAAGTGAGTCAGATTTTCTTTTTTTAAAAAATAAATTCAAAATTAAAAAAGATAAATTAGTTATTCGACCAAACTGGGTTGCTTCTAAAAGTAAAAATGACGGTGTAATAATTAATAACATTCTTTGTGTTGGAAGATTAGTTAACCAAAAAAATTATCCCTTACTTATTGCCGAATTTAGTAAAAATATTCATGACTTAACTCTGGATATTGTAGGGTCAGGACCTTTAGAAAAGAAAATTTTAAGATTAGCAAAAGAACTAAATGTAAAAATAAACCTTCTTGGAGTTATAAATCACAATGAGTTATCTGAATTATATGCAAAATACCGTTTTTTTATAACATCCTCTATTTTCGAAGGAAATCCAAAAAGTGTTTTAGAAGCAATGGGCTCAGGATGTATTGTAATAGCAAGTAAAATCCCAGCACATCAAGAAATTATTACCCACATGAAAGATGGCATTCTTTTTGATATTGAAAAACCAGAACTTAATAATATCTTTTCTCAATTAAAAGCTAGTCCAGAAGATGCTTCAATAATTTCAAAAAATGCAATTGAAAGAGTTAAACAAAATAACTCTATTTCAAAAATATCTAAAGACATGTATATGGACTATCTTTCAATCCTAAATTAGAGATTTGAAATATATCTCTCAAGTACGTACATCTTCCATATTCTATTTGCATTTATTCTTGATTTATTAATATTTAACTTACTAATATTATTTACTTTATAATTTTCACCAATAATTCCTGAGCTAATCGTATCTAATAAAGTATCTGTATTTTGATATATCCAATTTTCAAGATCGAATACAAAGCCTTTTTTTTGTCTGTTAACGAAATTATTATCAAAATCACTTAACAAATAATCTTTTAAAATTTTTTTTGGTCTACTTATATCTACATAATCAATATTGGAAGATAAGATATATTCAACTAATTTATGATCAACAAATGGAGATCTTATTTCCAATGAATTAGCCATAGAAGTCCTATCAATTTTAAACATCATCATTTCTGATAAATAAAATTTATATTCTGCCTGTAGTAAAGCCTTGTAGCCACTCATTCCATTTTTATTAGGTATGTTCAACTCTTTTACTTTTGACTTAATTTTTAATAACTTTAATAGTTTTCTATCTTCTAAATATGACCTATAGGAAGTGGTGTAGTCGTTTGAATACGAAAGAAATGTACTTCCTGTTCCCAAAAATGCTGGGTAAATACTATAAAAATTAGAGAAAGCATTCTTAAGAAAGGTTTTATTTTTTAATGCTAATGCAATTCTTTTATAACCACCTAGCAGCTCATCTCCACCATCTCCTGAAATTGCTACCTTATAATCGGAGGATATATATTTTGATAACAAATAAGATGGAACAACTGACGGGTCAGAATAGGGTTCGTCAAGTGAGTCAAGTGCTGACTCTATATCTGACATATTTATTGATGAAGTAAGGTTTATCGATTTATGGTTAGTAGAATATTTTTCTGCAACCAAATCAGACCAATAGCTTTCATCATATTTTTGATTATTACTATTTACAGAAAATGTATTAACTTCCTGACCTGAGTCATGTAAAGACTTAACAATGGAGGTTGAGTCAATTCCCCCAGATAAAAAATTAGCAATTGGAACATCAGCAATGTTTCGTAAATTAACAGATTCTTTAAAAATATTAAAGAACTGTTCTTTATTAAACTTGTTAGATCCAATATGATCATCTGTCGACCAATAATTAATCAGTTTTTTTGTAAATTCTCCATTTGAATAATTAAATTCGATAAGATTTCCGGGCAATAATTTTTTGTATTGATGAAATAGGGTATCAGGTGAAGAAACTATACCAAAATTGAGATAATTAAGTATCTGGTGTTCATCAAGTTTGTAGTTATTGTCAATATTAATTAAGGAATTTAAATTTGAAGAAAAAGATAGAGAATCAGATGTTTTTTTATAGTACATAGGTTTTTGTCCCAGTCTGTCTCTTACCAAAAGCCCCTCTTTTTTAAACTTATCTAAATAAAAAATTGAAAACATACCCCTAAGTTTTACTATAAATGAACTGCCTTCGAGTATTAGTCCTCTCAAAATGACCTCAGTATCCGAATGGCTTGTAGTAAAGTTAACACCCTTTGAAGATAAGTATTTTCTTAATTCTTTGTGATTATAAATCTCACCATTGAATAAAAGAACATGATTGCCATTTTCAGAAAGCATAGGCTGATCTGCATTTTCTGAAAGGTCTAATATAGAAAGTCGATTAAAAATAAAAGAATAATTAATTTCATTGCTCTTAAGGTTTAATTGCTTTGTAGAATCTGGACCTCTACATATAATATTTTTATTACAGATTGATAATTTTTCTTCATCTACTCTGTCAAATGATATTTTTCCAATGAACCCACACACTAGTTAATTATATAATCATAAAAATACCAAAGATATAATTTTATAATATTAGTAAAGATGACAGATAAATTAAATTTTTTATATTGCTTTGATGAAAATTATAACAAACAAGCTTTTGCATCTATGATTTCATATCTTGACAAAGTGTCTGAAAGTATAAATATTTTTGTTATTCACAACACTGATAAGTTTTTAGATCAAATTCCAGATATAATTAAAAATCACAAAAAATTGAACAAGATAGTAAGTTATAAATTTAACGAACAAGGATATTTTTTTCCCAACCTTAAAAATAATCATATTTCTGAAGCTACTTACTATAGATTGTTTATAGAAAACTATTTAGACAGAAGTCTTAAAAATGTTTTTTATGTTGATCCAGATACTATTTGTGTAAGTGATCCAATATCATCATTAAAAAAACGTTTTCAAGAACTCATAAACTCAGAATATATTATTTCTGCTCGAACTGAAATTTTAAAGAGTGAAATAAATAATTATGAAACATTTTATATTAATGATCCTGTAATACCTTTCAAAAGGCTAGGAATTGATAATTATTATTTCAATGCAGGAGTAATCTTAATTGATTATCAAAAATGGCTTAATTCAAAACTTACTAAAAAATTAATAGATAAACTTGAAACCCTAAAAGATGAAATTATCGCCTGGGATCAAGATGTATTAAATTCTGAAATAAATGGAAATTATATAGAATTATCTAATAAATTTAATACCTATCAAACAGAACTAAACAGTAAAGGTATTTCTAATATTTTGATAATTCATTACCTTGGAAGCAAAAAACCATGGACCAGCCGAGGTGCATTAGATCTGACATCAAAATATTATCATAATAATTATCTAAAATTTGGTGGTAGCGCCTATCACCTTCTTCCTACACGTAAAAAAAATATGATACAAGATCTATTTAATCTAATTTTTAGGTTTAAATTTTTAAAAACTGAAAAGCCTCTATCTTTAATCAAAGAAATAATATTTTTACTTCTTAAATCTCATTAATAATTACTATCAATATAGAAATAGGCTTTAAAAATAAAGGAAAATATTGAAAACTTTGATTTTAGGGAGTAACGGTTTAGTAGGCTCTTCTCTTTCAAGAAAACTCCAAAAAAAATCTTTATACAGTGAAATAATTTCTGCTACTAGGAAGGAAGCTAATCTTTTTTCAGAATCAGAAACTAAATCTTTAATAGAAAATTTTAAACCCGATATTGTTATTAATGCTGCTGCAAAAGTTGGGGGTATCTTTGCAAACGATACAAATAGGACAGAATTTATTTTAGAAAATCTAAAAATCAATATTAATTTACTAGAAAGTTTAATACCTTATCCTGAAACAAAACTAATTAACCTTGGAAGTAGTTGTATATATCCTTTGGGAGCAGAAATTCCAATTCAAGAAACATCATTAATGACTGGACCATTAGAGCCTACCAATTCCCCTTATGCCATGGCAAAATTAACTGCCATTGAAATGGGGGATGCGCTACACAAGCAACATGGGCACAGGATTATAAATATAATGCCTACAAATTTGTATGGACCATATGATAATTTTTCAGAAACAAGTAGCCATGTAATACCTGGACTGATTTCAAGAATTAGTAAAGCAAAAATAAACGGTGACTCCTTTTTTAAAGTTTGGGGTACAGGTAATCCATTGAGAGAATTTCTCTATGTTGATGATCTTTCTGATGCAATAAACTTTTTAATAGAGAACAACCACGAACCATCTATTATAAATGTTGGCAGCGGTGAAGAGATTTCCATAAAGAATTTAATTCAGAAAATAAAAGAAATTGTAGATTTTAAAGGAGAAATTATTTTTGATAATAGTATGCCTGATGGTAATCCTCGAAAATTATTAGACTCGTCGAAGATAAACAAATTAGGCTGGAGATCTACTACTTCGCTTGATCAAGGCTTAAGGCAGACATATGATTGGTATACTAATAACTAATTTTTTGAATTATTTTGAATATACAGCCCTAAGGAAATATAAAAGAGCAAAGGAAAGTGAGCATTTTCCATTGAAGCATCAAATAGTGAAGTAAAAATTATCGGTACAATTAAATTTAATATTTGATAATTATTTCTTGTTTTAATTATTTCTTTTAATAGGAAAAAGAAAAACGATAAATACAACAAAAGGCCTACCAGTCCGCCCCTAGCTAAAATATTTACCAAAAAATTATGAACATTTTCATTTGTTCCATCGGCACCTTTTCTTATAGGGTCTTCCATTGCAGGAATTATTGAGTTAAAACCATATCCAATAAATAATTTATTACTATTAGATAAATCAAATAAAACATCCTGCCATATCTGTAATCTCCAATTCAAATTTCCATCTATGGAATAAAGCCTTCCATCCTCAATATATATAAATGATTTTTCAGCTTCATCGTCGATTGTCAATCTATAGTCAATTATTTGTTCTGCTTTTGCAGATATATCTTCTATTTGGATATATCCCGACTTAGTAACAGTGAAGATTGATTGTATTAGAATCAGTGTGCTTACGATTAAAAGTATTAAACTCCTCTTCGGATTATTTCTTATTGATGGTTTAAGATGAATCATTTCGAGTACAAAGAAAATAAAAAAAGCAATAAAGGCACTTCTGCTCTTAAACAATAAAATAGGTAAATATAAAGAAGAGAAAATTAAAAAGATTTCAAAAGCAATTCTTTTGTCGATAATTTTTCTATTAGCAATAAAAAAAGTAACTACGAACATAATTAATAAATCCGAACCTTTGTGATATTCAAACTTATCACTGATTGTTAACAGTAAATCTTGGAGTTGATTTGATATCCCATAAATGTTGTAAATATATATCCATAAGAGCAGGGCCAAAAGTGCAAATATGTATCTTAAATTAGGCTTTCTTTTTTCAAAAATAACGAGACTTAAATAAAGAAACCCTATAGACCATAAATAAGAGCTTGATCGGTAAATATAAAGGTTGGTAAAAGAACTATTGGAAATAATTGCTGAAAATAAAAAATGTGAAACTAACAATAAAAGGGTGTATCTAATTTGATTTGACCAAATCTTAGTTTGTATAAAATTACTGGGGTTAAAAATTATTGATAAAAATAGAAAAAACATTGAAATAAGGAATACAATTTCCCCGGTGCGATAACTAAAAATAAAGACGCCCATGAAGGTTCTGGAAAGTAAAAACACAAATATTAGGAATATTCCAAGGAGTAAGTAAACCTGCTTGCTTTGAATTATTCTTTTTAACAATTTTGCCATTAGGTTATCTTTTTAATTATCTTTTTAATTATCTTTTTTGAACTTTGGTAAATATTTTCTCGAAATATTACAGTTAATTTTATCACCATTAGGTAAGACAGCCCTTTTAAAGTAGTTTTTTCATTTTTTAAAGTAGAATTTTCTTCTACTAATTCCTCAAAACAAAATAGAAACTCTTCACACATCTTGTCGGAATTGTGAGGATAATATTTAAGTTTATTGCGATATTCATGATAATTGTTAATTAGTAATTCTAAACTTTTTTCAATATCATTTTTAAATCCAACACCATATTCTTGACAGTATTCTGGTACACCTCCGCTTTCTAAATACAATATTGGAAGTCCACACTGTGCAGCTTCTATATGGTGGTTTCCAGAAGGTTCGTTGATAGTTCCTGTAATATAAATATGATTTTTCTTAATTTCTGTTGCGAGTTCTTTTCCTGAAAGTGGTTTTAGTATACGAGTGTTGCTTAGATCATAGTCAGGATGTACGTTGCCTATATACGTAAACTCAATCTGATCTTTCCATTTTTTAGATTTTATTAAATTATTTATTTCCTGATAATATTCAAAACCTTTGTTTTTGTTTGCACTCCAGTGATGGGTAACTAATTTTAGTTTTGTGTTTTCAATCCATTCAGAACTGTCTTTGTCGTTAAATATATTTCTATTAGCACCAGCTAAAATTACAATTGTTTTTTCCTTATTCATTCCTAGTTCAAGATAAATATTTTCTAACCAAGAACTAACAAAAATAACCTTATCCGCAACCTTGCTTGCAGTGAAGTATAAATCATTTACACCATTTGTTCCTTTTCTTTCATCGCATTCATTAATTCTTTGTACAACTTTTACATTTTTATTTACATATTTTTTATATTTTTCAATATCAATATGGTTAAAGGTTGACGACGATTCTCTTTTATTTCTGGGATCAGTAAGTAGTATTAAATCAATATTGGATTCAGATAAACTATTAATAACTTCATGACCTTGAGATACTAAATATTCGGTCATATTTTTAATAAATAAATTACCCCCACCCCAAGGTCCATCTACTATTTTTGATCCAATGCTAATTTTCATAAGTTCCAAACAATTTTGTTCGAAATGGTTTCATTCCTTCTGGTATTACATAATTTTGAACTTTTTGGTATGCGTATTCAACGTTTACTCTTGCATGACTGAAATTATTAATATTAAATATTGATTCTTTAGATAATATTTCTGAAGCAACACCAACATCTGTTGATAAAATTGGTGTTTTTGTAATAGCACACTCTAATATTGCTTGAGGCCCACCTTCAACTCTTGAGGTAACTAAATATAAATCTAATATATTGTACAATTCATTCACTTGACCTATATCCGCCATCTCAAAATATTTGTAATTAATTTCATACTTTTCAAAGTTTTTAATTAAATATTGTCTTCTTTTGCCCGTTAAAACCACCGTAAGATTTTTGTTCGTTGTTTTCATTTCTTTCATTAGTTGTAATAATATGTCTGGTCCTTTTATTAACTTTGGTGTTATTAAGTCTGAGCCTTCAGTATCTCTTTGAAAACTACCAACTAAAAAATCAGACTCATTTAATCCGTATTTTTTTCTTAAATCTTTTTTACTTTCCAAACTTTTCCAAATATTTTGATCAACCCAAAATGGAATAGAAATAATCTCTTTTTTGGTTAATTTAGCAAGTTGTTCTTTAGTTTTGAGAGATATAACATGATAAAATTCAACATACTTATCTCGTTCTAAGAATTCTTTTTTTTCTTTTTCATCGAACTTGTCAAAGTCAATATGATAAATTGAGCAAATTACTTTTTTATTTCTTAAATGTCTTTTAGGAATTTTTTTCCAAAGCCAAGGTGAGATTATCCAAATAATATTAGCTTTTTTGATATCTTCTGTGGATATATCTTGATTTTGACTGTACCAATCATCTCTAAACCTGTCTACCACCCAGGATTCGTTAATGTTACTTAGATATACTTTCATGCTCTCAGGGTTAATAAGTGTTCATTTAGATGTTTTATTTATAATCATCAATAATATATTAACAATATGAAAAAAGTATTAGTTACAGGAATTACAGGCCAAGATGGTATCTTTTTAACGAATATTTTGCTACAAAAACATAAAGAAATAGAAATAATTGGAATTAGTAGAAATGCTAAAAATAATAAATCGTTTTTTAAAAATTTAAATCAAGTCAACAATCAAATTCATAATTTAGAATCTATTTCTTTGGTAGATTTAAACCTATTAGATTTGAATGATACTTCTGATTTTATCCGACAAGTTAATCCAGATTATGTTGTTAATCTTAGTGGTCCAAGTTCAGTTTATAAATCTTTCAAAGATTCTTCAATACCTACATCTATATGTACAATATTTAATAACTTAACTACTGCTTTAATTGAACATAACCAATTTCCCAATTTTTATCAGGCATCTTCTTCAGAAATATTTAAAGAAAGTGAAAACAAATTAAATGAACAATCTGAATTTGATCCAAAGTCACCTTACGCTATTGCTAAGTTCAAAAACCATAATAAAGTATTTGAACTTCGAGAAAAGTATGACTGGAATATTGTCTCAGGGATAATGTTTAACCATGAATCTGAATTTAGAAAAAATGACTATTTAATAATGAAAATAATACAATCTGCAATAAAAATTAAAAATAATAAACAAGATATCCTGACTTTGGGAAGTACCTCTTACATTCGTGATTGGAGTTACTCTGAGGATATTGCAAAAGCAATCTATCAAATAGTTACAAATGGCGTATCAGGAAGTTATGTAATTGGATCCGGAGTAGGTCACAAAATTGCAGACATACTTGATATAGTTTTTAACTTTTTAGATTTAGATTGGAAAAAATTTGTAAACATAGACGAATCTCTTCTTAGAACTGGTGATCCTATTAAAATAATCTCAGATCCACACAGAATAATTAATGATTTATCCTGGAAATCAGAAGTCTCTTTTGAAGAAATGGTAATGAAGTGTTTGACTTCAAAACTATAAAAAATCTTTTTTAGGGGTCAAGTTTCTACGAACACATTCAGCATAATAATTTTGTTCATTCATGTAGTTTGAAGATATATTATTTTGAGTATTCAAATGATAAAGAACTTCATAAATTTTTTTAATACGGTATTTTTTTGAAATAATATCTTTATAGAGTTTGTAATCCTGGGCATAGTAAAAATTTTTGTCATATTTTCCTATACTAAGCAATACTTTTCTTCTAATTGCTAGTGTTCCGTGTATAAAAGGATTTTTATACTTCATTACCAATTTATATGGCAAGTAAAAACTCCAACTTGGCATTATTCTTGAATCATTTACTACAACTGCCCTTGAAAAGCAGAGGTCAGCTTTAGTATTTGTTAAACAATCTACCTGTGTGCTAATTCTGTTATTAGTTGAAAAGTCATCTGCATCTTGACGTAAAATAATTTCTCCTTTTGAAAAATCAATTAATTTATTAAGTGAGGCAGTAAGTCCTACATTTTTTTCATTAGTAAAGACAAAAATCCTTTCGTCTTTTTCTTTAATTTGTTCCAACAAATTAGCCGTATTGTCTGTTGAGCAATCGTTAATTATTAAGATCTCATAATTTTCATAGTCTTGCATTAAAATGCTCTCAACTGCTTGTAATATAGTTTTTTCATTATTGTATGTTGAAATTAAAACAGAGACCAGTGGTTGCGGTGAAGAAGTCATTGCTAATCCATTATGATTCTTTTAAATAAATTTATTGTATTTTCTTCATTAAATTTTTTTGTTGTGTAAATAAAAATACTCTTACTTTCTTTTTCTAAAAGATTTTTATTTTCTAATAATCTGATTTTTTTAATTAAATCTTCATAGTTAAATTGTTTAAATTTATAGGAATAACCTTCGGGAAAGTATTCATCCATACCGCCAAATGATGGGTATATCGATGGGATTCCGAAACTTGCTGCTTCACTTAATAATCTTGGTTGACCTTCATACATTTTTGTTGCTGTAATTACAGCTCGAGCTGATTTAATATATTCTTTTGTTTTAGTATTGTCAAGCGCTCCAAGAAATGAAATATTTGGTGTTGCCTCTGTTTCTAATTTATTAAGTAACTCTCCTTCACCGATAACTTTTAACTGTAGTCCTTCAATATTTGAATCTGCCCATGCACTTATTAAGTCTGCAATGCCTTTTGAATTATTTACACGTCCTGCATAAATTACATAATCACTATTTGGATTGAAAGAATAATTTAATTGTCCAATGGGATTGTGAAAACTATATATTTTATTTCTAGCTACGCCTAGGTTGTAGAGGTACTCTTTATGAAAATTATTTAGGACAAGTATTTTCATTCGATATTTTTTTAAAATTTTTATATAGTTTTTTGAATAATGCCATAGAAAAAGAGACTTCAACCACGATTCTTTATAGTATTTATTAAAAAATTTCATAGAAATTCTACTGTTAGCACAAGCAGGACAATTATCGTTTTCTTTAAAATGATCCTTTGCCATAAAGTGCCTGGAGCATTCATGCCTTAAATTATGGATTTTATTTAGAACTGTAATATCGGTCTTTTTATTGAGAATTTTAAAAATACCTAGATTTGCTTTAAACCATGTATTGTGTATGTAAACTATCTCTGGTTGAAAATTTTGTAATGTTTTTTTTAGTTTTAAATTCGATGTAACATTTTTCAAAGTAAAGAATGCAAATAAATCACTAATGGTTAACCTTGCTGAATTGTCGTATTTAATATATTCAACATTAAAATGCTTTTTTAATAAGTCAACTTCCTGAAGTATGTTTGAATCTTCACCTCCAAAGATTTTATATTTAGTATTAATTATTAATATTTTTTTCACTAGTTTTTCTGACTTAAATTAACTTTTCGTTTTCCATCATTTATCTCAATACTAAGTCTATTGTCAATATTTAAAAAGTTATCGGGGTCGTGTGTAGAATTTATAATTGTAGTTTCTTTTTCTTCAAGCATTTCAAAGATAATTTTTTTTGAAGAGTCATCTAAATTAGCAGTTGCTTCATCTAGTAATAAAATTTCGGTCTTAGAAATTAAGGCTCTAACAAAAGCTATCTTTTGCATTTGTCCTGAGGACAAAGATTTATTACTAATAATTTTTTCTAAATCATATTCATTAGGATCCTTAAATAGATTAATTTTTTTTATGTATTCCAGTATCAACTCGTCTTTTATCATTTCATCACATCCATATAAAATATTGTCTTTAAGTGAAGACTGAAAAATTAATGGGGTTGCCCCAATATATGCAAAATTATTTGAAAATGTTTCAATAGATCCTGAATTTGAATAAAACACTCCAGCTAGCAAGCCTAAAAGTGTGCTTTTACCTGAACCATTTTCACCAATTATTACTGTATGGGTATTTTTTTGTATTTCAAAATTGATATCTTTAAAGATAAAAATATCACTATTAAAGTACTTAAAGTCTAAATTTGTAACTTTGATTGTGTTTTTATTATGAATTTTGAAATTATCAACATTTTGTTCTATTTTATTAGTTTCTAGTTCATAAAATTTTTCAATATGAACTTGAGAATTAACTAAGCTGGTTAAGGATGAGGTTAAAGTTCCAAAAGATTGGAAAAGTCTTAAAATTACCCCAATGAAATCAAGCGTTAGAAGCTTTACATAATTTGTAAATGCAAAAATGAATGCCAAGCTTGTTAAGGTTATAAAACTAGGTAAGTAACCATTAATTAAAGCGACGCTGTGATTTTTTAGCATACTCTGTTTGAAGCTTTCAAGTGTATTTGAGAAAAGCAATAATTCATCTTTTTCTTTTTTGAGTATCTTAATAAGAAAAAGGTTTTCTACGACTCGAGCAATCTCTTCATTTGACTCTTTACCTTTTTCATATGTTATATGGATATAGTTTTTGGCTAATTTTAAAAGTTTTCGAACTGGGTAAAGTAATATTAAAGAACCGACAATTAGAATTGTTATTGATCTCGGGTCAGCGCTCATAAGATAAAATGTATAAGCTAAAATTTGTAAAAAACTGTTTAAAAAACTAGCAAAGCTTGAGTAAAAAAATGCAACATGTCCTGATAAGACGTTGATATAAAAATATGAGTCAGCAACGGAATAATTTCTTTTTTCAAAAATCTCTTCAAGTAAATACACTTTTAAGTTTTTATCAGCATTTTGTTCAATTTTTTTAATAATCATATTTTGGTTATATTGAAAAAAGTATCTTAAAAAAACTATGATTAAAATAAGTGATTTGTTTTCAAGTATAAAATTTAAAAAACTATTTACTAAATCTATGTTTGTATATTGATTGGCTATCAAAGCTGCAAATATCCCAATTAAAGCAACGTCTGTAAATGCAGACAATTGGGAAAGAGCAACAGAGGTAATTATTAATATTTTTTTGTTTCTGGTACCAGTAAGTTTTGAAACATAGAGAACATTCTTAAATATTTTTTTTATATTATTCATCTAAATACATTATATGTTGACTAATTTTGTTGTTTTAATAAAGAATGTAGAATTTTTAAATTTAATTAAATTTTGAATCTAACGAGCTTGAAATTGTAAATTTTTTTATAAAGTAGTCTTTTCACTAAATTAAATACCCTCTTAGGCAACAAAAATTTTAAAATTTTACGAATAAGACTAAAAACTTTCCAACCAAATTGAGTAATATATAAAAATTTAAAAATTTCAAAAAAAATGTTATTTAAAAAAATATAAAAATTATTTAATTTTGTACCATCATGTAATTTAGCCAAATAACGTAAAACGTGTGTTTCTAATAATCTTGGATAGCCGTAATGATTGTCAATTCTGCATCTGTAATGATACTGATCAATATCAATTTTCTGCTTAAATGGATTTCCTTCTATGTCAAACCTTTTTGCTTCAGTTGGTAATAGATTTAATTCTCTTAGGAGTAATCCAAGTGAAACATCGTCCCAGTATTCATGTTCCCAAACTTTTTGATTTTCAACTACTTTTTCTACTGTACTTCTATTGAGTATATACCCAGAACCACTTGCAAAATTAATAGGATTTCCACTTAAATCATTTGTAGTATGTATTTTTCCTGCATAAACATATTTATTATCAATAAAATTATTTTCTATATATTTAACCAAATTGCTAAATGAAAAGAATGAACTTGTATTTGTTCTGAATAAATATTCAAAATCTGTATTTTTTAACAACCACTCAAAAGATTTTATTGTCTTGTCACCCATACCAAGTGCATCATCTGATGCATTAATGTATAAGTCTCTTCCAATAAGATTTGCTTCTTTGCTAGCTAATTGTTCTTCAGTGCCCCCTTTATACCAAAGAATCTTATTTCTGTATTCATCGTTTGAGAATATTTTTTTTTGGACTTTAGAATTTCTTACAGAAGGGTAAGTATTAGATGATAAAATCAATATTTTTAAATTTTTCATGTTTAATTATTTTATTCTATTTTTTGCAATATTAAATTTATACTCTGGTTAACTGTTAACTTTTCAGTATCTACGATAATCTCAGGTTTTTTAGGTATATTGTATTTTTGATGGACGCCTGTAATGTTCTTTACTTTCTTAGTCTTAGAGGAATAAAGATTTTTAACATCTCTTGCCATGCATGCTTCTAATGATGCTTTTATATAAATTTCAAAAAAACTTCCTTCAGTGAATAAAGATCTTGTAAAATCTCTTGATGTCGAATTAGGGGATACTGTAGCAATAATTGGTGTAACACCTGACTCATAAAGTATCCTCGCAACATGGGCAATTCTTCTATTGTTTTCAACCCTATCATCATTAGAAAAACCAAGATCTTGATTTAGGGTTAACCTCATGTTGTCTCCGTCTAAAATATAGTATGGTATATTTCTTTTTTGAAACTCTTTACCAATTCCTTCAGCAATTGTTGATTTACCAGAAGATGGAAGTCCTGTAAGCAAAATACACTTAGCATCTTTGTACCCAGAAAATTGTGTTAGTTTTTGCTTAGTAACATGAATGCCTTTATCTAATGGGTTTACAACACTGCCGAAACCAGCTGTGAGTTTACTGTCTAAGTCAATACAAATAAACTTAGAGTAGTCATATATGTCTTGATCTCCTGAAATGATTATTTTCTTATCTAACTCCAGATTGGCTTCAACGATTGAGTTAATATTTACATTTTTTAAATCAATTTTTGAAAAATAACCTTCAGAAATACCACCTTTAAATTTAAATAAGTATTTTTTACTTTTTAAAAGTGAAGAATTGGATATCCATACGAATTTAACTTTAACTGAACTAGTATTTTTTAATTCGATTGGATTCTCTACTGAGGAAAGGGTGTCTCCTTTAGAAATACTGATCTCATTTTTAAATTCTATAATTGAATTTTCTGAAGCCTTAATTTCATTTACTTTTTGAAAATTCTTATACAATTTTCCGACAACTGCAGATTGCCCAGTATTTAAATTATATAGAGTATCGTTAATATTTATTTTTCCGATAATATTTTTAACTGCTATATTTCTACTGTCTCTACCCTTTGATACAAACTGAACTGTTTGAACTGAAGATTTGTACCTCTTCTGTCTCGGATATTTATAATCTGATAAATATTCTAAAAGAGAGGGTCCTTTGTAATATTTTGTTTTTTTAGACTTATATGAAACATTGTCACCAAAAATTGCAGAAGTAGGAATTACTTCGTCTATTTTATATGATTTTTTATTACAGTATTCTTCCAATTCATTTTTAATATTTTCAAATTCTTTTTTTCTAAAATTTATCTTGTCAATTTTGTTTATACAGAATACAACTTTTTTAATATTTTTAAACATATTAGTTATTTCAATATGTTTTAGCGTTTGCTTTGATATGCCTTTTTCAACATCTATCAGTATCAAGGCTAATTCAGCAAACGTTGCAGCATTGGCCGTATTTTTTGTGAACTCAACATGTCCAGGTGAGTCAATTAAAGTTAGCTTTGTTCCACCTAAATAAAAATACTTAAATCCTATGTCAATTGTTATCCCTTGTTCTTTTTCATCTAACAAGCCATCTAGTAATAAGGATAAATCTTCTTGCTGAAATTCATTTTTTCTATATCTTGTTGTTTCAAAATCAAGTGTTTGTAAGGTATCTTGATGGATATTGTTTGTAGCTAAAAGTAAATTCCCAAGTAAAGTTGACTTACCGTCGTCTACACTTCCGCAGGTCATAATTTTTAATTCCTTAGTCATTTTAAAAATAACCTTGTTTTTTCTTTTTTTCCATACTCCCAAGCTGATCCTGGTCTATTAATCTACCACTCCTCTCAGAAGTCTCGTCATTCTTTATTTCATTAATAATTTTTTGAACTGTATCAGCATTGCTTCGCACAGCTAATGAAAGTGGGTAGCAACCTAAAGTTCTAAACCTTACTTTCAGATTTAAAACTTCGTCGTCTTCATGCAATGGGAACCTATTATCGTCATATAAATAAATATCACTATTCCTTTTTATAACTTTTCGTGTTTTTGCAAGGTATAAAGCTACGATATCAATCTTTTCTTTCTTAATATATTCCCAAATATCTACTTCTGTCCAATTTGACAATGGAAAAACTCTAAACGATTCTCCGTTGTTTAGGTTTGTATTAAAAAATAACCATGGTTCTACTCTTTGGTTTTTAGGATCCCAATTGTGGTTAATATCTCTAACCGAGAGTACTCTCTCTTTTGAGCGACTTGCTTCTTCGTCTCGCCTTGCCCCACCATAAACAAAGTCAAATTTTTTTTCGGTTAAAATCTGTTTTAAGGCATTGGTTTTCATAATGTCCGTGTAATTCTCGTGATCAAAAGGGTTAATGTTTTTTTTAATACCCTCTTTATTTTTATGAACAATTAATTTCAGGTCCATTTCTGCTGCTTTTTTATCTCTAAATTTGATCATTTCTTTAAACTTCCAAGTTGTGTCGACATGAAGAAATGGTATAGGAATTTTGTTAGGGTAAAAAGCTTTACGAAATAAATGCAATAGAACTGATGAATCTTTTCCTATTGAATAGAGAACTACAGGATTCTCTGATTCGCTATAAGTATCACGAATTATTGAGATACTCTCTTCTTCTAGGTTACGAAGTGACATAAAAATACTGTAATATTGTCATTAAATTAATTCACATCCTAAGCACATAATTACTAAAACTCTAATGAAAAAATAATTATTTAGGTTAAAACCTTATATTCTTCGGAGTTAAATTTAGATATATCATCAAACAAATTAAGTCTCTCTATGAGCTCTTGAGATAATACTAAATCGTCACCGTATGAGGTTGAAGTATTTCTTGCTTTATTGTTTATTTCAATGTCAAAATAATTTTTGAATAAGTTTGAAAGACCTTCTGTCATATCATATATATAGATATTTGTATTTCTTATTATTTTATTTTCTAAGGTTCTATTTGTTAGGTATGAACCTCTCGGGATAAATGGCAAATTGTCTATTGTTGGTAATTGTATTCCACCTTTCTCAACTAACATTTCTATATAATTTTCAAAGCTTATAGATTGAAAAAGTTCAGATGCAAAATATTGTCCTGACTCTCGTGGTTTATGTTTAACAAAATTATATATAGATTTTCTCCATGAAACAGGTTCCCTTACTGGAATGAGGTAGTTTCTTAGATCACAATATTCAGATTTTGAAATTGTATGATAAACGTCAAGAAAGGTGATGTGCTCTTTCAAAGAAATTGCTGGTGGTCTAGAAAGTAAGAAGTCATTTTTTTTTAATATATCCTCGATGAAATAACTACCACACTTTGGTGTTGAAATTAAAATAAAGTCATCAAATTTTATTTCTTTAATACTGTTCTTATTTTGATTATTGACAATCCAACTCATATTAAATACTTTAATTGCTCAGTCCTCATATGTGACTACATGAATGTTAAATTTAACTATCATTCAAGAATGGATGAAAAAAGTTCTGTGGTAGCGGTAGTGGGAAATTATAAATTCCTGAAAAAGTATTTAAATAAATTCATTAAAGAATTAACTGTAAATGGATGTTATGATGGTGAAGTTTTAGTGCTCACATCGTATTTGACTCCTACTTTTCTTTTAGGCTCTTTTCGAAAATATGAAAATTTAACAATAATTAGATTTCCTAATATATCTTTTTCAAAAAAGATTAAAAAAAGATATTTAAATTTAAAACCAGTAAATGGTGCACCAAATAGGTTTAAAACTAAACGATTTCAGTGGCATAAACTTCACTTATTTAACTCTAAATTAAAGAAATGGAAATATATCTTATATTTGGATATAAATTTAACAATTCACCATGATATCAATCCATTACTTGAGTTAAAGCCCAAACAATTATTAGCAAAATGCGATGGGTATCCAGATTATGAAAAAAAATTGAGTACTCAATTTGATAATTCACAAGTAGAGTTCAAAAAATTAACTGAACTTTATGATATGAATAGTAATAAGTATTTTCAAACTGGTCTTTTGTATTACAATACCGAAATAATAAAAAAGAATACCCTTACTGAAATAAAACACTTAGCTGAAAAGTACCCAATATCACTTACAAATGAACAGGGAATACTAAATTTATATTTTCATTCCCAAAATGATATTTTTGAAGAACTTCCTGAGTATCTTGGCGATAAGATTATTTATTACTATTGGATGATTAAGGATGTAGATATAATCATAACAAAACAGCTCAGTGAACAATACAAATAGCTTATATTAATTTCTTTTTTGAAAGTCTGTCTTAAATAAAAAGTATGAATTAAGGAAATAGAAAATTAACTTCCAACCGTCTTTAAATCTAGAAATATTAGTTGTACCATATTTTCTTGCCCTGTAATAGACTGGTAGCTCTACAATTTTTTTTGAAGAATAAGCAGCAGAAAAAATTAAATCAAAATCACAAAAAGGATCTTTAAATTGCATATTTTTTTGCCACTTTTTAATAAAATCTATATCTGATTTTTTAAAAACTTTAGTTCCACACAAGGAATCAGTTAAGTTTGTAGATATTAGTTTTGAAATTAAATACTGAAATAGTCTATTTCCATACTTATTAAGTGTCTGCATTGAGCCTTTTTCCATTTTATAAATTAATCTTGTTCCATTTACAAAATCTCCATACCCGTTTTCAATTATTTCGAAAAATTCATTCAAAGTTTCTGGGTCAACACTCAAATCAGAATCTAATATAGCAATAAGTTCATTAGAGCAAATCTCTAAACCCTCCCATATTGCATTTGCTTTCCCATTTTTTGATTGTTTAATTACTGATATATTTTTGTTTTTATATTTTTCTTGGATCTCAAGAGATTTCTGATGTGTATTATCAGTGGATTCTCCAGATATAATTATTATTTCAAACTCTGTTTGAAATTGGGGTATTCTTTTTATCAATTCCTCTAAATTTCCTTCCTCATTTTTTGCAGGGACAAGAATTGACTTACTTAATGGCTTTTTCTGTAAAGACCTATTGGAATACACCAGGTAATTCCTAATTCCAAAATTTAAAAATGGAAGGAATATATAAAAAAAATAATTTATTAAGCTTCCAAGACCAAAAAATTTAAATGGAAAATATAGTCGGTTGTAGCTCTTAATTTTTTCATAATTTGCAGCTCTTAAAATATTTTCAATTTTATTTGGTTTGATATATGATTTAAAAGTTGATGGTGCTTTTAATCCTACTTTTTCTAATAAATTAATAATCAAATGCCAGAGTGGATTGATGCTCGAAAGTATTAAAAGCCCATTGTCATTTAAATGTAGTTTCATATTTTTAAGAGAGTTATAAATATCATCACTTAATTCGAAAATATCAGTAAGAACTATAAGGTCAAATTTTTCACTAGGACTTATTGAATCAATCTCTTTATCTAGTGATGTGTTTGGATTAATATTCAAAATATTATCAAATAATTTATCGGGTATATTTGAGTTTGAATTAACGATATTTATATACTTTTTATTATTTGAGATATATTTAGAAATTTCTTTAAAATGGCTTTTATAGAAATAGTTTGAGTTTGTTTTTATTTTCTTTATCGGCATATGAATATAATTCTATTAACATCTTTTATTTAAATTGATACGTCTGAAAATTAGAAGCATTAATATTTAATTGATTAATGAAAAAAATAAATGCTAAATAAAACATTAAAGAATAATAGCAAAAATGTTACTGGGATTATTCAAGTAGGAGCTAATATAGGTCAGGAAATTCCAATACTTGCTAAGTATGCAAGAAACATTTACTTATTTGAACCATTAACTGAGGCATTTAATACGCTTAATGAAAATATTTCTCAATATAAAAATATAAAAATTTTTAAATTTGCACTGGGTGAAAAAGATGAAATGAAAAAAATTAATATTTCAAATACAAACTTCAGCGCTTCCTCTTCATTTTTAAAACCAAGTTTACACCTTGAATATTTTCCTGAAATAGAATTTGATCGTTATGAAGAGGTTCAGATAAAACGGTTTGATAGTATTGATTCTAAGTTTGTTGCCAATTTTTTAATACTTGATGTTCAAGGGTTTGAATTAAATGTTATAAAAGGTTTTGGAGAAAATATCAAAAATATTGATTTTATATATACTGAAGTTTCGATTAAAGAGCTATACGAAAATAGTGTTCTTATTCAAGAACTTGATAAAGAACTCAATAAACTTGGATTTATAAGAACTAACACTAAATTAGCGAGTAATAAACCTCAAGGTGATGCTGTATATAAAAAAACTCGGTTTTTTTCAAATCACCAAATAAAATATTTTAAAATTAAATCTAATTTTCAACTGACTAAAGTTTATTTGTTTTTTAATTTTGTTAAAGATTTTAGAAAAATTATTTACTTGATTAAAAAACAAATTAAAAATACTATTAACTCTTAAATTGTCTCATTATTTTTTTTATAATTATCAATGTGATCAAATTAGGTAAATTTACATACAACGAAGATGAAGTATTAAGTTGTATAAATTTTATGAAAAACTCTGATGTAATATTTTCAGGAACTCTTTCAGAGGAAGATTTTTTAAAGTGTAATTTTAAAGAACCAAAAATTGTGCATAAAGAAAACAACTTAATAACATTCATTAATCTTGAGATTGAAATAGAAGAAAATGATATTGTCTATTGTCAATTGGATTACTTAGAAGTGCTATTTAGGTTAATTAAAAAATTAGACTTCAGTAATATAAAAATTATTTCTACACAAGCTGATAGAAAAATCAATAAGAGCCTCTTCGATAAAAAACCAAGCTGTATTTCAAAATGGTATTCTATTAATGTAGATTATAAACATCCTCAATTAATTTCTATTCCTTTAGGTATTGCCTCATACAGGAATACAAAATCTGTTATTTTTAGTGATTTTAGTGACCCACTAATAAATAATGATATTAATCAAACTTTCTATACAAATTTTAATATTAACACTAATTACTTTCATAGAATCAAAGCACAAAAATCAATAATTAACTTTTTGGGTCAAAATGTAATGGAAAATATTGACTATAGCTCTTATCTTGCAAACCTGCGATCATCCGTATACTGTATCGCTCCTTGGGGAAATGGATATGATACACATAGATTTTGGGAATCACTTTACAGTGAAACAATACCGATAACAATGGTCTGTACACACTATGAGTCTTTTAGCGACTTGCCGGTGATGTTAGTTAACTCATATGAGGAAATTAAAACTATTCAAAAAGAGTATGATTTTTTTGAAAAAAATATTGAAAAACTGAATATAAATTGGTGGATAAGTGAAATAAAAAATCATGTAATTGAATATTCATCACCAGTAAGGCTAAGGCTTACAAAAGCTGAAGTTAGGTTTTTAGATTATTACATAACTAAATTAAATTACAGAAATAAATTAATAAAAATGGTATTTACTTTTTTAAGAAGAGTAGATAAAAAAATTAATAATCTTCATAAGATTTAACTTCTTTTATTTCTGAAGAAAATAATTCATTTATTGAATTTTTTAATTCAAACCTTTTATCATTTGTAATGTATACAGACCTTGCCAAATTAATAAAATTTTCATCAAAAACTTGGTTTTTTTCACACAATCTTATGTCATCTTCAATCTGCCAAAGTTTTAAATTTGTAATCTTAAGTTTATTTTTTAATTTAGATAATTCTATATTTTCAATTTCTAAGAAATAATTGTTCAGGATATTAAGCTCGTTTTTTACATCTTCTAGTTTTTTTGGATTATTAATTTTCTCTAATTTAATTTCAAGTATTGTAATCTTATCAACTAACTCACCAACCGAAATACTAGCTCTAACTTCCATTTTATTTAATTATTTTCCAATCTTTCATCAAAATTAGCTTCTCTGATTTTTGTGTATCGGTTTTATGATTATGAAAATATAGTTTAGCATTAGTCGGCACTCTTTCAACTAAGTGTAAGAAACTACTGTCTATACAATGAATTTCTTTAGCATTTTCTATAATACTTCTATAGAAAAAAATATTTTTAAAGATATCTGTTTCTTTTTCAACATATATTTTCCCCAAATTACTTTCAATGTTAAGGTCTACTTTTCCGTATGAGCTTACCTGATGAACTAACATAAATTGATTATCTACTTTATACTCTTTAATCAAATGATCTTGTAAGCTTCTTTCTTTATCCTCATCAATTGGAATAGAAAAGTAATCATATGATATTTGATAATTAAGACTTAGTTGTTGATAAAAAGAAGTATTGAAATTTTTATTATTTTTTTCAAAACCAATTCTTAATACTGGAATTTTTCTACTTTTATATATCTCTGATGCCTTGTGATAGATTAATAACTCAACTGAATCATTTTTTGAATACAAATAATCTAAATGATCCGATATTTTATAATACGAAGCTAAATAAATTTTATCGAATTTTTCGGATAAAAAATTTACTATGCCATTACATATAATTGCATCTCCAAGTCCACTATGGTGATGAATAATAATTTCAGAACTATTTATATGTTGATATTTATAATATGTATTTAAAAAAATTTTATAAATAAATATTTTTAAAAGACTTAATAAATTATATTTTAATGTTTTAATTACTACCATTTATTTCCTAGAGAAAAGTTTAACATTAGTTACAGTAGATAAATCAAATTTTAATCAAGGAAACTTCTTAAAAAAATTATTTTTTGCACTTTAGAGCTAAAAACCAAATCATAAGCCTAATAACTTTACTAACAAAAAGGATTATTCTGGTTTCAAAATAAAAATAGGCTGAAATGGCCAGTCAGAATTTTTTTTTGTTGATATATTTCCACTAGTTTTATATCTATCAAATTGGGGTTCTTCAAAACCAAAAGAGTCTACGATTTCAAAGCCTTCAGTTAATTTCTCAAATCTTGTTTTTCCGTAAATTCTGTGAGCATTAAATGCCACGGCGTCCTTTCCTATTGGTACAGATAAAACCAAAACGCCGTTTTTACTGATTAAATTTTCTTTGACGCTTTTCATCGCCAAAATATCTCCATCTGGATTTATTGGATCGCCATATCTTCCAAGACCATCATGTTCAAAACTTGAAATTGAAAATACAACATCAAACTTCTGAGAGTTTTTAGACCATTCCTCAAATTTGTATGTTGTTAATCTTTTGTCGTTTGTTTGTATCTCATTATATTCAAATGTAAATGGATTCCCCTTACGAGATAGAACTATAGCTTCATACCAAGGCACTGTTGAGCCAAGTATTGCTACGTTTTTATTTTTTATTGAAAAATTATCTAAGTATTCGAACAAATATTTATCAGTCTCGCCATAGTAAAAGTTATATTTTTTATCTGCTTTTTTAATAAACATATCTATTAATTTTTCATCATAAATAAATTCAATTTTTTCAATCTCATTAATATGTTTATCGATAAATTCTGAAGTGCCTTCAAGTAAAAATTTATTTTGAGTAGTTGAATCTAAATTAATCCATTTAACAGTGTCATCATTTAAGTCTGTACTGTTAACTAAGTCTTTATCTACAAATAAATAGCTAAAAAATACTCTATTTTTTGTAAAAATATATAAAGTGTATCCAAAATAGGTTGAAAGAAATCTTACAAATCTATGTAAAAAGCTAAGGATTTTTACAATTATGTATTTTATTATTGTCATTTTTGCTTCTTAATTATTCTAACCTAATATATGAAGCGTTATTAAAAGTAGATTAATTGAATTTTCTTTAAAGGTAAAAAATAAAAGATTTAGATACTTATTATAATGTGATAATTAATTCAAATTTGCTTATGAAGGGGCTATTGTGAGTTGGGTTGTAAAAAAAAAGTTAAAAGCCGTATCAAATACTTTTCCTAAAGAATTCGTTTTAATTTCTACTCCAAAGTGTGGCGGCTACACAATTGAAAAAATATTTAAATTAAATGGATATCGAGTTTTAAGGCCTGAAGGTCTGAACTTGACTGGGCACTATACATTTTTAGATACATATTCACGATTAAAAAATAGTAAATATTCTAAAATAAAAAATTATTTAATTCCCGTTAGGGAAACTATAAGTTGGAGAATGTCTTACTATCAGTATGTAAAACACCAGCCAAATGATTCGGGAATGCGTTATCTATCAGAAATGTTTAATAATATTACTTTTGAAGAGTACATTGAAAATTTAGTAGAAGGTAAATTTGAGAATTTAAATTCAAATAATAATTTAGCGGTAATTCCTAGGGGTTCGTTTTTGACTAATAATTCAAATATCGGTTCGGCTATAAACGATGTAAACATATTTATATATGATATGACAAATGGTTTTTCAGAGCTTTTTAAAAATTACTTTAATGTAAATATAGAAAATGAATTTAAGGAAAACCAGTCAAAGGTTAAAGAAAATTTAAAAATTAATGATAATTTAAAAAATAGACTCTTAAAATTTGACAATATAGATTTTGTAACCGAAAACCCTTATACATTATTGAATAAAATATAATAAAAAAGTCAATTTTTATTTATAACAATATAATTGAATTTATATGTATACAAAAGTAAATTTGTTTGGAGATTCATTTATACACAATAAAGTTGAAAACTTAATAAGTTCTACAGGAAATAAAAAACCACAAAAAGTCGAATTTGTAACTGATGGAACAGGCCAAATAAATCTTTTTGTCGACAATGGGATTTATGATTTAAACAAAGTAAATAACAAAAAAGCAAATTATGCATGGTTGCTAGAGTCATACAGCGTTAGACCTGACTTAGTAAATTATTTTAAAGAAAATACAATCAGTAGAGTATCTCCCTATGAAAAATTATTTACTCACAATATAGATTTAATAAATTTAAATGAAAAATTTGAATACCTTCATCCAACTGGGTACTGGGTAGATGAAGAAAGTTTAGTTGAGAAATGTAAATTAGTTTCAATGATAGCAAGTACAAAAAAAAATACTGAAATGCAAAAACTCAGGCACAAATATGCAAAAAAAATGAAAAGAAAAATTGATGTTTTTGGTGAAGGAAGAAATCCAATAGCACATAAAGAAGAAGGGCTGTCAGAATATTATTTTTCTATTGTTTTTGAAAATGATTTAACTCAAGATTACTTTTCAGAAAAAGTTCTGGATTGCTTTGCTCTCAAAACCATACCTATTTATTTTGGCATAAAGAGTTTAGGTAAGTATTTTGATGAGAATGGTGTTATATGGTTCGATCAATTTAATTTGAAAGATTTGTCTAAAGATTTATATTATGAAAAATTAGATTCAGTTGAGAGAAATTATCAAAAAATTAAAGATTTACAACTGCCTGAAGATGCTATTTTAGATAAAATTTTTTAACTTTTATTTATATTCCCTGGTTCTAAAAATTAAGAAAAGTGCATTACTTAAAATAATGTAACTAAAGATTGGTGTTCTGGTTATAGATTTATTTTTTTCAAGTTTAATACCTTTTAATTCTGGCCCTTTATAATTGCACTCGATGTTATCATTGTTTGTTAAATTACATGTAAAAACCGTATTAAATTTATTTTTGAGATTCAAACTATATTCTTGATCAATATTTTTTGGAAAACCCATGCAAATAAGAAATACTGGAATGATCAATAATGTTAAAAAATCAACTTTGTTCAATTTCTTAATAATCGTTGAAATTAAAAAAACAAAAGAAATTATCAATAAAAATGAATAATAGTGAACCTTAAAAGTATCACCAGTATTTGGATTGAAGTTGTTACTTGGAAAACCCAAAGAACTTAATGCAAGAATAAAAATTCCAGCAAAGGGAAAAGCTATAAATTTCCAATTATCAAGCTTAAAAATTATTATATAAATTGATAAAAAGTAGAAAACTGTTGTAAAAAGAATTGATATATACATTGGTAAAAAATTTTGAATTAAAAAATTTTCCGTAAACTCTACTCTGTTAAAAGCAATCAAGTTCGTTATTTCTTTATGGTTCCAAAAAAAACCAAAATAATCGGATAATGTATCCAATAATGTGATTGATATAAATGAATCAGAATGTAAGAATTTAAATGGGTTCTCATATAAATTTCTAAAATCAATATTGTAAAAAAAACTTGTGGGGGCTCTGTAGTCCCAGTCGGAAAAAGACGAGGCATACTCAAAGTTATTTATATTTAAATTTTTTTCAAATAACCAGATATTAAAAATTTTATAGTTTTCATATAGAATTGCCAAAGAAGTAAAAGTTCCTAATAGAGAAATTTTGAGTACTCCAATTTTATCCTCTTTTAATTTATTAAAATAAAATATTGCAAGAACAAATAACACCATTCCAGTAATCGATGCTTTTGATGTCAAAATTAATGAAATTAAGGAACTGCTTAATATTAAGTGGTGTAATCGTTTTGATTGAAAATACTGATTTGTTGAATATATTATCCAAGGTAAAAGTGCAAAAGCAAAAATTTCTGGCTTCATTGTCAAACGAAGATAAAGTGTTGGAGGGAAAAAGCATAAAATTGAAAAAATTAAGTAAATATTAGATTTTGAAATTTTATTTCTTATCATAACTCTATACAATCCGAAGAGTCCCATAATAAATAAAGCAAAGTTTAAGGTTTGGATTGCAAAATTTATAATAATTCTTATAGAAGCATTGTTTAAAATTAATATGCTGGCATCAATAAACCTGGCAATAAGGGAAAAATATAGCGATCCCCCAGGATCAAAAACTTCATATGAACTGTTCGAAAAAAAGGATACTGTATTGAAATAAAATTGGAAATCAAGTCCTGTTGTTGCATCATAAAACACCAAACCAGCAAGATAAGTTAAAATAATAGACACATAAAAGAGAGATTTATACAAAACTTTTCTGTCTAACATTATATTTCTTAAATAATGATAACAACCACATTTTAAATTTAAGGGGTGAATCTGATTTATTAGCTAGTAAGACAAGATTGAGTTTAAACTTTTTTTATAACTTAATGCTTATTTAACGAGTTTTTTGAATTTATAGCCTGAACACTATTAGAGATAAATAATAAAGATACAAGAAATAGATTTAAAATAAATCTGATTGGTGAATCTAATTCCATATTTCTCCAAACTGAGATGTAAAGTAAAAATACAAACAAAAAGTTAGATACTATATTGACTGCCAAAAAAATTAACTGTCTGTTTATTAATTGTTTATTTAGAAGCAAATAAATAATAAATATAAATATTACAAAAAATAAATAAGCTAAAGGCCTATCAATAAGTAAATTCTGTAGAATTGTGATTATATTATTAAGATTTAAATTTCTAAATAAAAGTAAATCAAAAACAGTATCATATATATCTATTTGACTTATATGGTGATCACTTTGCAGTGAAGAGAAGTAGGTTAGGTAAATAATTTGTTTTATAAAATAAGCCATAAATCCAAATATCACAAATTTTCTTGAATCTTTGAATAAAAGTAAAAAAATTAAATTAAGTAATACAAGTAAAATATAAAATTGTTTTGAAAATGCTAACAACCCAAAAAATAAATAAACATAACGTAAATGACCTACTCTTTTTTCATTAAAAATATTAAATAACAACACAGCATATAAATAATTCAAAATCCCTTCGGACATGATTGAATCAATGAATAAAAATTTCAACCAGTCAGAATTTAAAATTAAAACTATGTAAAGAGATAAAGCTAAGTACTTTATTTTCTTTTCGGAACTAATCTCGTAAAAAAATAAGCATGTAAGAAAAAAGAGTATATTTGAAGTTGGTTTTAAATATACATATTTTTCCAGTGAATAAAAATATTCAAAAAATACTGAATGAAAGTAAGAACTAAATTGAGAATATCCTGGGAAAATATTGTTATTCATAGAAAAATAAAAACTATTTTCAACTATCTGTTTACAAAATTCAAAGTAATACCAAGTATCAACTTCAAAACTTGAGTAAGAAAAAAACTTTGAAAAAAATAAAGTGTTATAAATTCTTAAAAATAAAAAATTTATTAAAAATAGAAATAAATAATTTAATTTTTTTCTCTTAATTAAGAATAAGATGAGCCAAAATAAGTTTGTAAAAATAAATAAATATTCAAATGAAAGCTCATTTGTAATAAATAAGATAAAAATATCAACTATAAAAAAACTTAGTAAATAAAATACAATCCCTAATGATATTGAATTTAAATTTAAATTCTCTTTTATAACAATTCCTAATAAAACAAAAGAGAGAAATCCTAGTACTGTAGAGCCCAGGTTATAGTAATTAAAATCTTTGAGAAGAGAAAATTTACCAGCTATGTTGAAAAGAAAATTTAGAAATATTGGTGCAAATAGGACCCAATACCATCTTGATTTAAAAACTGATAAAGATAAGCCTGTCATAATTTTTAATTATATTTATAAATAATTTTTTTTATGATAAAAAAATAATGTGTTCTCATATATTTCTTATACATTATTGAGATAAAATCCATACAATAAATAAAACTAAGACCTTGATTCGAGTTTATATTTTCCTTGATATTCCTTAAAAATATTATTTAAAAAATTTAATGCTTCTGAAGTATTCATTTCTAAAAGAACGTCAACATCATTGTTGTAAGAAAACTTTTCTTTTCTATCTAATTTGTTAACGTATCCGATTTCGTAGAATTCTGTAAGGGTTAAATCCAGAAATTTAATATTCAGATCATTAGAGATAAAAATTGCATTGTTATATATGACTGTATAAAGTTTGTAACCAAATTTACTAAGTTCTTCATGGGCAGCTTGTAAAGAACACCCAAAAAAATGGTCACCTTTCCAATAATGGTTTTCATCATAATTAACTGTAAAGTAAATAGGAGGAGGTATTTTTTCATTTATTTCCATTGAAACTATTTTTGGTCGAAAAGATTGTAAAAGATTTCTAATTACAAAAAGATCATAAGAATCTATATCTAAATTTAAAATATCAAAATTTTGAGGTACATCAAATTCATTTAACAAATCCAATATGTTTAATGGGGTTACTTTTGTTTTAGATAAATGTGCATTCTGAAAATTCTTGTAAATATATTGCATTTTTTTAAATTTTTTATCATCTAATTCAATAGAAAGTCCAGAAAATTTTTCACTTTTTGCAAATGGAAATGTGGACGAAGAAGTCCATCCATCAGAAGCTCCTATATCAACATAGTATCCATTAATTATATTTAACTCTGAACATATTTCTAAAAGTTTTTTTGCTTCCCCGTGACCTTGAACTTCGAAGTCAAACTTTTTGGTTTGTATCTTGAAGTATATTAATCGGACCCAAAACGGAATTGGCTTTCTAAGAATTTCTCTTATTATTCCTGGAACATATTTTCTGTACCAATACTTTATTTGATTTTCAATTTTCCACATAACTGGTGGCCAGAGGCAGAATCGAACTGCCGACCCCTTGTTTTTCAGATATAGGGAAACCGTTCTGGTCTATTACATTTTACCTTATTCCTTTCAAGTTTTCGCTCGTTACAGAGAG
>MDSZ01119031.1_pt1 | contig 37529 bp, 28 predicted proteins | sample 811201 | NCBI WGS metagenome assembly MDSZ01 (sample SAMN05326647, study PRJNA326480) | marine metagenome | isolation source: seawater | place: Indian Ocean: North | collected 2010
AACTCCCTCATCAACTGAACTTAGCACCAAGCATACTAATCAGTTAGACCTTGGCTCTCTAGTTGCGAGTCAGACCGGAGGAGCCAGAGACCTTGCTGCCTTTTTGGAGAGCGGTGAAGAAGCGGAAGCTATAGATGTCATCGATGGTGCAAATGACGCCCCTGATCCCGTTGCTGTGGCCAATCGGGTAAATGAACTTTCAGATAATGAAAGCAAAAATAATGTAAACGGGACAGATGATAGATTCTTTTCTTCCCATACCCAAACGATTGAAGAACCTAGAAGAGTCTCAGGGGATTTTGAAATTAGCTTGGATCAATTTGAAATTTTAAATGAACGCAAAGATCAGACGATTGCCTCACTTACTCGTTTGAATGAGGAGCTAATCTTGGAAATTCAACGATTGAGGGCCAACACTAAAACTTCAACGGTTGTTGAAAATAAAAATGTTCAAAGTTCAACATCAGACAACCAATTGCAAGTGCTCCAAAGTGAGATTGCACTCCTTAAATCAAGTTTGATTCAAAAATCTCGAGAAATTGATGGTTTAAGAGTTCAGAACGATCAATTTCAAAATGGTATAGATTCATTACAACCTAGGGTGAACCCTTCTCAATTTAATCGCTCATCAATACCCGTTCGTTCGAGTCAACCCAACGCTTCTTCTCTTAGACCGAATCCTTCCCAGTCAACTCAAATTTTGGATAGTTCTGTAATTTGCAGTCTTGAATTTGATGCGGTTGTCACTCTTTTGAATGGTAAAAATAAAGAAGTTTTTTATACTGAATTTTTTCTTATTTCAAAAAGTTTCCCTGAACTTCTTTTTGATGCAGGTATTTTTTTAAAAGACTTCCCTCAAGTAAGTTCATTTGAAGAACTTTGGGCGAAATCCAGAAAATCACCATTCGTTTTTCAAGGCATTTACAAGCGTATAAGAAATGTTCTGCTCAGCGAAGTAGAGCAGGGTCATGGACACCGAGTTCGAACAGATATAGACGGATTTGCAGAATTCAAAAATTTATCCACAGGTTCATTCTTCTTGGTTGGTACGGCGCCTGTTGGTAAGACCGGGGCGGTATGGAATGTGCCAGTTCGCCTTAGATCGGGAACCAATAAAACTTCCCTAACTTTAGCAAATGCAAATTGGCGGGAATAGTATTTTGCTTTACTGACACTTTGATAAGTCTAGGTTTTAATTTTTATTAAATTTATATATGAGCACAGAACAATCATCTGATAGTAAAAAACTACAACTTACCTTACAGCAGAAACTTGGCATTCTTTTGTCTTTTTCGAAGGACAAAGTCGTCGAGCAAATCCAATGCGTATGGTTTATAATACTCTATTTGATAGTATTTCAGGTTCTTGTACTTGGGTTACCTATCGTTTATTCGCTGATGATTGCTGCTGGGATAATGATAGTGATTGTTGGTCTAGCCTTCTTTATGGAAGGATTGAGACTTGGACTGATGCCTTTGGGAGAAACACTGGGTTCAACTCTTCCAAGAAAGAAGATTTTGGGTATTCCCTGTTTACCTACAAGTTTGGCTTTTGGATTTGTTTTGGGTGCATTTGCCACCTTTGCTGAACCGGCAATCGGTGTTTTACGAGCTGCTGGAGCCGGGGTTGACCCAACCGCCGCTCCCTTGCTTTGGACCATTCTAAACACAGGGGCAGGGTTACTGGTAAATTGTGTCGGCGTGGGTGTAGGAATTGCCGTCTTATTGGGTGTACTTAGGTTTTACAAAGGTTGGTCGCTCAAGCCTTTTATATATGCTGGCGTAGTCATCCTTTCCTGCCTGACTCTTTACATGCAATTCTCCGATGATCGACTTAAGCATGTGCTTGGGTTGGCATGGGATTGCGGTGCTGTAACAACAGGTCCGGTCACCGTTCCATTAGTTTTAGCCCTCGGTATTGGAGTTTGCAGAATTGTTTCGACTGGTGGGTCAAGCAATACCGGTTTTGGCGTCGTAACCTTAGCGTCGCTGTTTCCGATCCTTGCGGTAATGTGTTATGCTTTGTATTTATTTGAGACGGATAACTATTATTTTGCTAAGCATTCAACTGCAAAATGGCATCAAGACGCTGGAGAATATGGCAAGAATTACTCTAAGGATTTTCAGAAATTTGGTGAGCTAAAAGCTCAGGAAAAGATTGAATCAGAAGGGGGTGTTGGTGAAAATGACCTTGCATGGTCTTTATCGATTGAAGAAAGAAAATTGATTCAAAAGCATTTGAATCAGCATAAGTCTCTCCCCGAGGGTTATACTATAAAAACTAAAGTATCTGAAGGCTCTATTTTGCCAAGTGCCTTAACGGGCAGTGAGCGTGAAAATGTACAGATAAAAGGAGCGCAAATTTATGTGGTAAGAGAAGGCTACAAAGCTCCCGATGCTGTGTGGGATCCTAACGCAGATATGGCAACTGCTTTTACAAACAAACTTGATTTCTTTCCCAATACCTTCAGGCCACAGGAAGTGGACAAAAATAATAATGGAATTGTTGATCCCGGTGAAGATTTTTACAGTATTGAGGCAGACGGCTCCATAAATTATTCGCAAACAGATGGTAAACTCACTGGGCCGGATCAAGATCGTGGTGCCCTTGAAGGTGCCATATGGGCAATCGTTCCACTTTGTACGATACTATTGCTCGTCTTGATTGTTGGGCTAAGACAAAAACCCAAGCACATGGATGAGTTGATTATTGGAATAGCTTGTGCTGTTATTGGTATGTGCCTGTTTAATTTGGGGATTTCCCTTGGTCTCACTCCTTTGGGTGAACAGCTCGGTGGTAATGTTGTTTCCAGTTTTGCATCTATACAACCCTGGCAATCCGAGGGATTCATCGATCCGATGTTTCATTCTTCAACGGTTGGTAAATGTTTAGCCATTTTATTCGGATTTATTCTCGGTTATGGAGCAACCTTAGCTGAGCCTGCCCTTAACGCTCTTGGAGCAACAGTTGAGAAAATTACGGTTGGAGCATTCAAAAAGAACCTTCTTATGCAGGCAGTCGCTACTGGGGTTGCCTTGGGAATTGGCACTGGAGTGGCTAAAATTGCTTTCAACTTAGAACTTTGGTATCTATTGATTCCTCCATACGCCATGCTTTTGGTTCTTACTTTTATTTCGAGCGAGGATTTTGTAAATTTTGGCTGGGACAGTGCCGGTGTTACTACAGGACCGATTACGGTTCCTTTGGTGCTAGCAATGGGTCTTGGAATTGGTGCAAAAACTGGTGCCATTGATGGATTTGGAGTCCTATCTCTCGCCTCTGTTGGTCCAATAATAACCGTTCTTACAGTTGGTTTGCTTGTACGAAAAAAACCAAAAAATCCTACTTCCTCAGAACATCAACCGGAGGCTGCATAAATGAATAATCTAGAAAGTAAAAATAATGTCTCTTTGGTGAATTTAATCTTACCGAAAGATTCCTTGTCATCGGTGACATCTGATTTGCAAAAGGCTGGGGCTAAGGGGATTTTTCATGTTGCCGCTAGAGGCTCAATAATTAGTGAAGGTGGCTTCCTTTCGAAAATGTTTCCTCCCCCGGCACCAGAACAATGCCTGGTTCAAGTATTGATACCAGATTCAGAAAAACAACGCCTCTCCGATGTAGCGATATCATCAGGGCGGCTAGACCGTGTAGGGGCCGGTGCCATTTTTAGCATATCCTGTGATAAAGCGTATCATTCACAAAGTTTTCCTCTGACTGATGGAAGCGATGAATTTAACTCTCATCAGTCAGCGTCTATGGAGGCAATATGCTGTATTTGTGAAAAAGGTGTTGCAGAAGATATTGCTCAAGCAGCTTTAACAGCAGGTGCACCTGGTCCAACTGTAACTTTTGGAGAGGGTGGGGGCATTCGGGATAAAATCCCTCTCCTTCGCATGACTAAGGGTCCTGAGAAAGAATTCGTATGGTGTGTGGTCGACCGCTCTGAATCAAGTGAGGTTTTTATTAATATGGCCCGGGCTGGTCGAATTACTGAGCCAGGTCGTGGCTTTATGTACTCCATCCCAGTGTCTGATGGAATTATCAATGTTAGCAGTACTGTGTCTAGCTCCTCTCATGGAGCCAGCATGGAACAGGTTATCGCTGCCCTTGATGAAATTAAAGGCGGAAAAGATTGGAGGGCAACTGGAGAAAGTAAGTCCACTTCTTTGAATACCACCTTTTTACAAAACTTGACTGGATTATATTGTGTTGTACCTAGGGATTTTTACTCAGAGGTATACGATTCTATACTGGATGCCGGAGCACCTGGAGTAAGTACTAACTTTGGTGTTATGGCAGATCAGACAGGTTCTGGTGAAGAAGCATGCAATGAAGAATGGGCACTTGTATATACATCCCTTGCCCCCGCTTCTGTTGATAATGTAATGGGCGAGATATCCTCTAAGATTGAGGAAATAGGTATTGATCGTTACGCATTTTATACTTTACCAATTCCCCGAGCATTGACTTACCTTGGCGGTTGATCTTTTTAGCAGTTAAAAAATTGGACTGAAGTCCATTCTCCCATCTCCTTTAAGCTGTATTCGGGATGGTTGCCGGTTGTAGCCTCTTGAAATGCATGTAGGACTTGGTTGACTTCCTTTGTCAATATTCCAGAAAGTACAATGGAAGATCCGGAATGGGTATGTTGCAGTATTTTGCTTGCGCATTTAATAAGTATATCAGCCTGAATATTAGCAACAATACAATCAAACGTGCCTATGGATTGTTTTAAATCAAACACATCGTAGGTATTGAAATTTACTTTGTGTGCTAAATTATTGATGTGTGCATTTTCTTTAGATATTCGTACTGCGTCTTCGTCATTATCAACTCCAACAACATTTGTGTATCCCAGTAAAGATGCAGCTAAAGAAAGAATCCCCGATCCACAACCTAGGTCCAATAGGCTTCCTGCGTTTTTTTGAGATTTGTTCCTTTCAATCAGAAACTCCAAGCACATCCTTGTTGTTTCATGGTTTCCGGTTCCAAATGCCATGCCTGGGTCTAAAAAGAGTGCGAGTTCTTCACTGGAGGCGATGTATGTATCCTTTAGCCAAAGAGGAATCAAATGAAAGGATCTGTACCGCCAAGGAGTGAAATGCATTTTGTAGGATTCTTTCCAGTCTTGATCGTGTATTAATGTGTTTGTAAATGTAAATTTTACTAAATTGCCGATTTCTTGAGATAGAGCAGATTGTTGCTGTTGCATTTCTTCTTTGGATGCAAAGAAACCATGAAGTTGACCATCTCCAGTAATATAATTGACCTCTAAGACCCATTTAGATGGGGCATTTTCAAAAAGATAACCTTCTACATAATCAGTCTGTTCTGAAGGAATAATTGAGGAGCTCTTGTAAAGAGTTTCAGGCATTAGTTACTAAATCCTTCTGAGATTTCTGCGATTACAGCAGGTAATAGCATATGTTCGGCAGCTTGAACTTTTGCCATGACAGACTCTAATGTATCTGAAGACATAATGCGAACAGGTGCCTGAGCAATTATTTTGCCGGCATCCAGTTCCGGTGATACCCAATGAACTGTGCACCCAGTAATTTTAACTCCGGCGTTCCACGCTTGAGTAACCGCATCCTTGCCTCGAAAACTTGGTAATAAACTTGGATGTAAATTGATAATCTTAGAATCAAATGCCTGGATGAATTGATTACTTAAAATTCGCATAAATCCAGCAAGGACGATTAAATCGGGGCGAAACTTTTTAATTCCAGATACCCATCTCTCGTCATCGGTTACATTGGAATGTTTGTAGCTGCCTAAATAGACTTGAGGAACACCAGCTAATTTTGCGGCTTCCAGGATTCCGCTGTTGGGCTTATCTGAAAATACACCCACAATATCACAGTCCTGAATTAATCCTGATCTTTGGGCGTCTAGTATTGCTTGGCAGTTTGTGCCCTTGCCTGAACCCATAATTACAGTTCTCATTTATCAGGCAGATTGGGAGATATTCGGGTACCTTGAATGGTATTAATGATATTGGTCGTACTAAAACCATCAAGAAGAGGAACAAAATGGATTTCAGCCCCAACTTTTTCCAAGGAAATTCGTTCTTCTTCGTTTAGTTTTTCCAAGGAATAGTCACCAGATTTGACATATATTTCTGGCTTTAATTCAAGAATCTCGTTTGCAAGATGAGTATCCTCAAAGATAAAAACTAAAGAAACAAATTTTAAACAGCTAAGCATGTAAGCTCGTTCATTTTCAGAATAAATCGGACGGGTTTTGCCCTTCAATGAACGAACACTTGAATCCGAATTGAGTGCTACCCAGAGTTCATCACCCAATTTGGAAGCTTTTTCCAAAGAGTAAATATGACCAGCATGCAAAAGATCAAAGCATCCGTTAGTAAGAACAATCTTTTTGTTATGATTGACTTTCTCCTGCCTTGCTTTGCACGCATCTGAAATGGTGAAGCACTTTGGGGGAAACTTACCGCGAGTATTCATACTCAGCCATCTCCCTCAAAAAAACGTTTTGCTTTGTTAAGTATGCTAGAATCTTCACCAATATCTTTTTCCCCACAAGAAAGGCCAAAATCCACGAGTTTTTGCCGTTGTTCTTTATTTAGGTTTTGGGGTACATCAATTATTGCTTTAACATAAAGGTCACCTTTATGGGAAGGAGATCGTAAATTAGGCATTCCCTTATCACGAATACGAAATGTTTTGTTACAAGGTGTGCCAGCAGGTATTTTCAAAGTTACTTTTCCATCCAAAGTGGCTGCCTCGACTGTTCCTCCAAGTGTTGCTAGAGTGAATGGTATAAAGATTTCTTGAAAAAGATCATCTTCATCGCGTTCAAACAAATCATGTGATTTTACCTGAACATCAACATACAAATCCCCAAACGGCCCATTCCGAGGTCCAGCATCTCCTCTTCCCCGCGAGCATAACCGAGAATTGTCGTTTATTCCTGCGGGAATTTTAACTTTCACAGAATCGCTGTTTTTTGTGCGTCCTTCACCACTACAGGAGGTACAGGGGTTCTCGATGATGGATCCGGAACCGTTGCAAGTTGGGCAGGTCCTCCTGATACTAATAAATCCTTGATTGGAAGCAACCTGCCCAACGCCCCCGCAAGTGTGACACATAGTTTTAGACGATTTATCAGATGAACCAGTGCCATCACATTTAGAACAGGCTTGATGGCGAGAATATTTGATTTCTTTTTCAACCCCTTTAGCAGCCTGTTCTAGGCTGATCGATACGCTAACCCTCAGATCATTTCCTCTAATTCCTTCGGATGCGGAACCTGAGGACCCTCCACCGAAGAAATCCTCAAATATACTACCGAAACCACCACCACCACCGCCACCAAAGACATCTCTAAATAAGTCAAAAGGATCCACACCTCCAGCAGAATGCCCTCCACGAAATGCATCATGACCGAATTGATCGTACTTTGCCCTTTTCTCTGGGTCCTTTAGAATATCAAAAGCGGCAGATATTTCTTTGAACTTTTCTTCTGCTTCTTTATTTCCGGGGTTTTTATCAGGATGAAATTGAACAGCTAACTTACGGTATGCTTTTTTAATTTCTGATTCAGATGCATCTCTACTAACACCTAATACTTGATAGAAGTCTTTATCTGACATGATTTTATCTACAAAAAAGTTTTTATTTACATGTCCAGACCATTAAGAAACGGACTCATCTACAGCTTTTTTTGAAACAATTACGGATGCTGGTCTGAGTAAATGATCCCTAAGGCGGTATCCTTTTCGAATTACCTGTAAAACCATATCTTCATCTTCGCCCAACTCATGACCGATTGCATCATGAAATTTTGGATCAAATGGTTCACCAATTCCTTCGATACAAACAAGCCCATAGTCTTCTAAAGTGTTTTGCATTTGATTGATTGCCATTTTAAATCCGTTAACAACTGGACCCTCTGGATCCGCTTTTTGGGCTTCATCTAACCCCATTTTAAATGCATCGATAACGGGGAGCAGGTCCTCTATTAACTGTAGACGAGTTCTCTGAATTGCTTCCTCGCGGTCCCGGATTGATCTTTTCTTCAGATTTTCTAAATCCGCAAAAGTTCTCAAGTATTTGGACTGTAAACTTTCGTTTTTGCTGTATGCTTCAGAGAGTTGATTTTTAAGAACTGAAGGACTTTCGTCTATTTCTTGTTCATCCTTCACAAACTCCTCCTCTGTGGAGTTGGATTCATCATTTTCAGAATTTGTTAAATCTTCTTTCTTTTCCATTATTAAAGTTTTGAGCCCAAAGGGTTTAAATAAATGCTTCCTTGAAAATTAGGTCAACATGAATGAAGTGGATCTTTGTTGTTTTAGATTAGTCCACAGAAGCGGGTTGATAAAAATTATCTGTAACTATGAGATCACCTGAACTTAGAAAGGTTATTTTACATTCTTGGTCAAAGGGAGATAAAGCAAGATTACCCGCTTCAATTACATTTCCCCCAACAGAAATCCTAGCTCCCATTGGATTAAGTATGACACATTGCTCATTGGCTTTTTTAAGTGACAATATCTGGTTTTTTATCCCCTTGAATTTCCTTATCCTAAAATGATCACAGTCAGCAAGTGTTTGGGTTGTGGATTGAGATTCTTTAAGGACAGATGGCTCAAAATCATCAAAATCAATACATTGTAGAGATTCTTCAATATGCAACTTTCGTGGTAGTCCATCCGTTCCTTCTCTGCCCCAATCAAAAACCCGAAAAGTAGTGTCGGAATTTTGTTGAATTTCTAAAATGAGATTACCCGCATCAATTGCATGCATCTGTCCGCTTTCGACAAGAATCGAATCGCCCGCTTTTGATGTAATACGGTGACAAACAGTTTCCAGGCTTTCCTGCTCTAATGCCTGAATAAAATCCTTTCTGCTTTTACCTTTTTTAAGGCCAACAAATAATCCTGCATGTGCTTCTGCATGAGCAACATACCAATTTTCAGTTTTAGGCTCTCCATTTAATGACTTTGCCAGTTTGCTTGGCGGGTGAACTTGTAAGCTTAACCGATCTGTGCAATCGAGCCATTTTACAAGTATTGGAAAGCGTTCTCCCTCATCCCATCCGGGCCCCATAATTTTATGGGGTTGAGATTTTAAAAGTTCACGAAGAGTAATCGATTCATCTTGGTAGTCTACCAAGGTAGACTGACAATCCGTGCGATCTACGATTTCCCAAGATTCTCCAATCCTGATATTTTTTGGAATTTCACGCCCCAGAACTTCTTCCAAGGCTCGTCCCCCCCAGACTCTTTCAAAATAATGCGGTTCAAACTTGAAAATCATCTCCTTTACAGTTTCTATGTTAGGGTATGGGTGGTGAAATTATCATAGCGTTAATACGCTATTTCTAGACAAGTGGCAAATGTAACTGGAAAAAGTAAGGAGAAGAGTGGATTAACTCAGCTCTCGCCGGTTCGAAAAACTGGGTGGGGTATAATATTTGCCCTCCTTTGTTTACTTTTCTTGATTTCATTGTGGGATTACGACCCATCCAATTACCACACATACCCGCCTGATGGTGATGCACCATTGCTTGGGCAAATTGGAATAATCACAGCTAGGTATGCGTTTGCAATACTTGGGGTTTCGGCATGGTTTTTACCGTGGTGTTTTGGAGTTTGTTCATGGTTGATGCTAAAACCATACACCAAGAGACAGAAATTACAAAAATTACTCCCATTGCCATTTGTTTTACTTTCCGTTTGTTTAATGGCCAACCTGCACGATTTTAATAAAATTTTAGAAAATGAGAAACCTTTGCTTGATTCGTTGACTTTTGAGCATGGTGCGGGTGGTTCACTAGGAGCTTGGCTTTACTCTGGAATGCCATTTTTAGGCAATCCACAAGTCAGCAGTGGAATACTTAGGGTATGGATTGGAGAGGTTGGTACATGGGTGTTCGCCATTTTTGTCCTATTATCATCTATTGCCGTTCATTTTTCATTTGGTACATCTAAATGTCGCACAGCCCTGCATTTAATCACAAAGATGTTTTCTTTCCCGCAGAAAAATAAAAACACAAAAGAAACACCCAAAGTAACCAAAGAAGTTGAACAAGAAACAGAATCTTCTTCCCCGAAGAAGCCATTCTGGAGCTTTATTTTGCCCACCAAAGTAGCGAGTCAACAAGATCCACTATTCAGAGATGTATCGCAGCAAGATACCACAAACGAAGGATTTTCTAAGCCTGCAAATAAAGTAAAAAAATTGACGAATAAAAAGTCGATTGTAGATGATACTGATGGTCTGAAGGATCCAGAAAAAGATAGCCCAAAGCAGGAAATATTACCTTCTAAAGAGGAAAAGGGTGTCAAGGATGACAATTTGGAAAAAGTATCATTAGATGATGGATTCAAGGTAGTCAGAGCAGAAAAAACCGAAAAAGCGACCAATCTCTTTCCAGAGCGTAAGGGAGATTATCATTTTCCTACCTTGGACTTATTAATGGAACCTCCGGAAATAAGCTCTGGGGGAGATGAGGATCATATGATCAAGGCCAAAAGGTTAAAAGAAACTTTGTCTGAGTTTAAGATCGATGTCGAACTTGGAGAGGTGCACACCGGTCCCGTGATTACTCGCTACGACATACACCCGGCAGCAGGAGTAAGAGTGGAGAAAATAGCTAACTTGGATAAAAACTTAGCTATGGCTCTACGAGCAGAAAGCGTACGTATTTTAGCACCAGTTCCCGGAAAAGGTTGCGTAGGTGTAGAGGTTCCAAATGAACTAGCTGCCCCGGTCTGTTTAAAGGAAATCCTGCAGTCCAAGGCTTGGGCAGATGCTAATGCCGAGATACCAATTGTTCTTGGAAAAGAAGCAAGTGGTAAACCTTTAGTTGCCGACCTAACCAAAATGCCTCACCTTTTAGTTGCAGGATCTACCGGTTCTGGAAAGACAGTTTGTATCAATGCTATTATTGCTTCCTTATGCTATCATTCCAGTCCAGAGGATGTGAGGTTTATCATGGTTGATCCCAAAATTGTAGAAATGAAAGTCTACAACGAACTGCCTCACATGCTTATACCTGTTGTCACCGAACCAAAAAAGGTTCCAGGTGCACTGAAATGGCTATTGGTCGAGATGGAGAGAAGGTACCAAATTTTCTCAAAAGTGGGAGTTCGAAACATTGCTGGCTTCAATGCAAAAATCCTCAAAGATAAAGAAGAAAAGGAAAAAGCCCAGTTACTGGACGCAGAAATGACTGCAGAAGAGCGTGCTGCACTATCATCCGTGCAAGTTCCCCGAGATGATGATACACTGGAAATTCCAGAAAATAAATTACCCTATATTGTTTGTATTATAGACGAACTTGCTGATTTAATGATGGTAGCTCAAGCAGATGTTGAAACAGGGATCGCCCGGCTTGCCCAGTTGGCAAGAGCGGCCGGAATCCATCTTATTATCGCTACCCAAAGACCATCCGTTAATGTTATAACTGGAGTGATCAAAGCCAATCTTCCCAGTCGAATATCGTTTCGAGTAGCCTCCTACAGAGATAGTCAAACTATTTTGGACGGTAAAGGTGCGGAGTCATTAATCGGAAAAGGAGACATGCTGTTCATTCCGCCAGCTAGTGCGACATTTATGAGGGCACAGGGCGCGTTTGTGAGTGATGATGAAATTAATGGGATAGTTGATTATCTAAAAGTAAACGGTCCTCCTCAAATTATAGAAGAAGTCCGTGAACAAATTGAATCTGCGGGCGAGGAGAATATACTTGGTTCGGGTGGTGATGCAGAAGACGAAGACCCCATGATTAAAAAAGCGGTTGAAATTATTCGCACAACCAAGAGAGCATCTACATCGAATCTTCAGAGAAAACTGAGCATTGGATACAATCGTGCAGCAAGAATTATGGATGAGCTCGAAGAGAGGGGAGTGGTTGGACCCGATTTGCCTGGGCAGGGAAGAGAAATTCTCTTAGATCTATAATGGATTGCATTCTCCACTTGATCATCTTTCATTTTAGTGAAAATGTGATTTGAAACATTATCCATTATGGCCATTGGACAAAAACTCGAAGATGCTAGGAATCGTAAAGGCATATCAATCCGTGAAGCTTCAGAATCTACAAAAATTCGTGGAGATTTCCTCACCTCATTTGAAGCCGGGAATTTTGATATTAAATTGCCCGAAGTGTACCTTCGGGGCTTTATAAGAGTCTATGCAAGGTTTCTTGGGATTGACCCTGAATCTGCAGTGGCTGATTTGAACTTAGAAATTGGCTCGGGGAAAAATAAAAATGTTAAAAAGTCGATTGGAAAAATTGGTGGTTCTGAATCACCAGATAATAGCAGAGACATTACTGCAGTTGATAAACAAGGAACTTCTCGTTCTCAGCTTCCAAGTGCTGACTCTTCCCGGAAAACATTAATATTCATAGGGGCGGGTGGTGCTGCAATCGTACTTCTTTCTATCATCCTTATTATCATTTTTTCCTCGAATAACGAGAATACCCAGCAATCCGATCTGGAAAATGATCCAGTGGAAACTACGATTCGTGAAACAAAATTAAATGCAGGTAATGATGCTGGCACAAATTTAATTACTGAAGAAATTACCGATCAAAACGCAAATAAGGAATCCATTCTCAAACTCGCCGCGATTGGACCGATTGAAAGATTAATTATTAGCGATGAAGGAAAATCGCCCAAGGTTTTTCATGAATTTAAAAATGTTGAACTTGGATGGGAAAAATCAATACCCTTTAGCGAGGGCTTCAGGTGTTATAGTTCCAAACTCGAACACATCAGGTTTGCCATCGATGATGGGATAGAAAAACAGGTTAATGGCCAGGGTGCTGGCAATTTCAGTTGGTCAGCGAAATAAAGCTAAGATGCAGTTTTAACTGCTGAATGCTTGATGAACCAATACCAATTTTTGCCCTTCAGCAGGGCAGAAAACTGAACAGGTATGTGTTCACCTGATCTGCTAAGCATTCTAATATTTAAATCCAAAATATTTTTACCTTTTATGATCTTGAGTGCAGCATCTTTGGCAATGTCGAGATCTTCTGTTGCTACAAAATCCATGAAGGGTCTTTGCCTCATTTCAGATTCCGGGTAGCCCAGTAAATCAGCAACATGATTTGCATTTCCGTGAAATTTTAAATTCCCATCGATAAATTCGATAATGCCGGAGTATTCGGCAAGTTGAGTGAGGCGATCTAGGGAGAAATGTCTTTGAGGTGTGTAAACAGAGCCTTCTTGGGCAAATTGAGCGTTTTGAAAATGTTTGGGGGTTAGGTTGGCTCTTTTCTTGAATGCCCGGTGGAAATAATGGACACTTTCAAAACCACATGCTTCCGATACTTTCTTTACGCTAACCTTCGAACTGGACAGCATTTTTTTTGCCTGATCAATCCGTGTTTGAATGAGGTCTTCGGTCGGACTGATTTTGAAGGTCGATTTATAAAGTGAGGCAAATCTACTGGTACTTAGTTTCATTTTCGCAGCCATGTCATCAATTTTCCAGGGCTTGGCGAAATTTTCATGAATTTCAGAGCGCAAATCTCTAAGCTTTTGTGGGTGATCAGGAAGTGATTCGGTAAAATCGTGATTACAAAGACGAAATGTTTTGCTGAACAACTCAAGAATAAGAGCACAAATAATACTCTGCCAATTAATGCTCTTATTCGTTATCTCAAAGCCAATTTTTGTAAGTATGCTGTCTGTGTAGTGAATCTGTAAAGGTTTGAGCAAAATATTCGGCTCAATATTGGAAAGACTTGAAAGTTTGTGTGCATCCGTTCCGCGAAATGATAGAATGCTGTAAGAAAGAGTGTAATTACCAAGGGGGCGAATGTCTAATTGTAATCCTGGTTGGCGTAGCATAACACTACCAGAAGGGGCATCCAATAACAGGTCATTAGCTTCAACGGATGCTGAATTATGAAAAATTACAAATGCAAAGTTTTTATCGATTAGACTGAACGAAACAGGCTTCGTATTATTAGTATGCAGATTGATTGATTTTATTTTAGGATTCATTGGGCAAAACTTTAAGAAACCGCAAAATGATGCAAAAACAAGCAAAAATTATTAGATAAGGGGATTGGTTAAAATTTTTACTTATGCACATAAAAAATCAATTATGATACAAATAAATTATAACACATAAAAGGTAATATTCGCAAAATTAACATTTTGATCATGGTACGTGAACGCAAATTGTTTGCGTCTAAGATATTTATCAAACCACAGGTTCGAAAAATATTAAATGAAATGTATAAAAATTACAAATTATGATTATTGATCTGCGTCAGGGTCTGAACATTTAGGGCCTTTGAGGGCTTCTTTTTGACCAACAAGTTGCGGATAGTCTTCTGCCTTTTCGTTTAATTCAATCCATTCCTGAAGTTCATCTGGTACATCCATGTCTGGATAAATTGCCTCAACTGGACATTCATCCATACAGGCATTACAATCAATACAGGTTTCGGGATTGATGTAGAGACGATCAGGAAGTTCATGAAACGCATCGACAGGACATACAGATACGCAACTTGTAAACTTACAGTCTACACATTTTTCAGTAACGACATAACTCATATTTAAATTTGTTGTTAGATTAAAAAAACCTTACAGGTGATGTTTGTTCTTCAGCCATACGTCTATGTTCCTCGTCTGAGCAAGCAGAATCGATCGGAACGGCAGGCTTTTGGTCATTTAGCTTAACAAGATCATTTGATTTTAAGTAATCCTCGACTTCCTCACCACTAACATCAGCGAGCATGACACCGTCAATTTCTACACATGGCTGATTTGTTTGGCCAGTTAGCTCAACCATTTCATGAAAAAGGTCTGGGTTATTAATAATATCCAAATCATCATATTCGAGAGAATATTTATCCATGATGGCTCTAACTCCCATACTCCAGCCACATTGAGGTTTTAGGAATGCTCTTATTTTCATGAAAACCTATCTTACTAGAATTTGAATATTTCGCAAAACTTTAATTCCTTTCAAGTGTTACTCAAAAAAAAAGAATTCTAATATCAAAAAACTTGAGCAAATTCACTGGCCGATATCTTCAGAAATACTAATACCCACCAAGCCTTCTGCCTTGACCGTATATCTGCATGGCGCAGAATATGTCTTCCTTTTTGAAAAATTAGAGCTTTTACATATTTCTGAAACCATGACTATCCCTAACAAACAAGGTTTATATGACCCTCAGTTCGAGCATGAGAACTGTGGTATTGGATTAATCGTAGATATGAAAGGACGAAAGTCCCATGATATCGTCCAGGGTGCACTTGAAATCTGCGTTAACTTAGACCACCGTGGTGGTTGTGGGTGCGATCCAATAACTGGGGATGGTGCGGGGATTTTCATCCAAACCCCTGATAAATTTTTTAGAAAAATTCTCAAAACCCAACTTTCCATCGATTTACCTAATTTAGGCGACTATGGTGTTGGATTCTTCTTTTTATCAGCCGATCAAAATTCACGAGAAAAAGAAAAAAAGGTGGTTGAAGAGGTTCTTCTTGATGAAAATCTCGAACTTATAACTTGGAGACCTGTTCCGGTTAACAGTGGAATTCTCGGTAAAGCGTCAGCTGCTTGTGAACCAGTCATGGAGCAGGTTTTCGTTCGAAAACCAGAAGGTCTTGCCCCAGGCTTGGAATTTGAAAGAAAATTGTACCTTGCTCGACGAATAATCAGTCATCGTTTGAGATATTCGGGCGAATCTCATGATGTGGATTTTCATGCCTGTTGCTTTTCTTCAAGAACCCTGACTTACAAAGGTATGCTCACGACTGAACAGTTAGGGGATTATTTTCCTGATCTGAGTGATTCTGATATGGAGTCGGCACTTGCCCTAACTCACTCGAGATTTTCTACCAATACATTTCCCAGTTGGCCAAGAGCACAACCCTTTAGGTATATATGTCACAACGGCGAAATTAACACAGTAAGAGGAAACGAAAACTGGTTATATGCAAGGCAAATGCAACTTGCTAGTGAGGTTTTCGGAGATGATGTTCAAAAACTTTTTCCCATTATCAGAGAAGACGGTTCTGATTCTCAAAAATTTGATAACTGTTTAGAATTTTTAACTTTATCCGGAAGAAGTCTGGCTCATTCAATGATGATGATGATACCAGAGCCATGGGAAAAACATCAAAGTATGGATAAAAACAAGCGTGATTTCTATGAGTTTCACGCATGCTTGATGGAACCATGGGATGGTCCTGCTTCCATTGCATTTTCGGACGGTGTGCAGATTGGTGCTGTATTGGATCGTAATGGACTCCGTCCCTCTCGTTATTATGTAACTTCCGATGACCGGGTAATTCTTGCTTCTGAAGTTGGTGTGTTATCTTCAATTCCATCCTCCAATGTTGTGAGGAAAGGAAGACTGGAGCCCGGTCGTATGTTTCTTGTAGACATGGAACAAGGTAGAATTATTGAAGATGCTGAACTCAAGGATGATATTGCAGGCCAGGCACCTTATGGCGAGTGGATTGATCAATCTATCATCACCGAGCATAGTCTGGCATCATCTACTCAAAGCATTGAGGATGATAGCGATACCCTATTGGTTCGTCAGAAGGCATTCGGTTACACTTTTGAGGATTTGAGGTTTTTAATCGGTCCCAGTGCCAATTCAGGAAAGCAACCACTTGGGTCCATGGGTAATGATTCTCCTCTTGCCGTCCTCTCAGATAAAGCCCAACTTCTTTACAATTACTTCAAGCAGCTTTTTGCCCAGGTTACCAATCCACCAATTGACCCTATCCGCGAGGAAATTGTAACGGCTTCGGTAACTTTTATAGGTTCAGAAGGTAATCTTACTAAACCCGGGCCTGAAAGTTCCAGAATGATCAAGTTCGAAAGTCCTTTGGTTGCTGATGAAGTGGTAAGGAAACTCCAAGGCGATTTACCTGAAGGATTTCGTTCAGCTACCTTACCCATTCAATTTTCTGCAGGATCAGAAAATAGCGATGCTCAATTACAGGCTGGCCTGGATATCCTCTTCAAAAAAGCTGACGACGCCATCAATGAGGGAGTGAATGTTTTGGTTCTTTCCGACCGTGGCATCTCTCCTGAAGAAGCACCAATCCCATGTCTGCTTGCCTGCTCAGGATTGCACCACCATTTGATACATCAAGGAACCCGCACAAAAGTCTCACTGATTGTAGAATCAGGAGAACCCAGGGAGGTCCAGCATTTCGCCCTGTTACTGGGATATGGGGCTGACTTGATTAATCCTTATCTTGCTCTTGAAACTGTTCGTTATCTCATAAATACAGGTGACCTTGCTGGTGAGCCTCATCAAGCCTGTGCAAAGTTCCTAAAAGCCAACCTTAATGGTGTAATAAAAACGATGTCCAAAATGGGCATTTCCACTATTGCATCTTACCGCGGAGCGCAGATTTTCGAAGCGATTGGACTCAATCAGGAAGTCATTGATAAGTATTTTACTAAAACCCCATCACGGGTAGAAGGAATCGGTCTAGATGCAATTGCTGAAGAAGCGCTGAGCAGGCACCAATCAGCATTTGCAGAGCGTGTTGATGGAAGGGCAACTAACCTGGACACTGGCGGAGTCTATCAATGGCGTGCCAATGGAGAAAAACACCTCTTCAATCCCACTACGATTCATAAACTTCAAAAGGCAACCAGACTTGGAGATTATGCAGTATTTCAGGAATATTCAAACGCTATCAATGATCAATCTCGTGACCTTTTTACCTTAAGGGGCCTGATGGAGTTTGCTGGTGATCCATCCGAATCTGTACCATTGGATGAGGTCGAGCCAGCCAGTGAAATCGTGAAACGTTTTAAAACTGGGGCTATGTCATATGGTTCAATTTCCCAGGAAGCTCACGAAAGTCTTGCGATTGCTATGAATCGACTTGGTGGTAAATCAAATACTGGTGAAGGGGGTGAAGATATTGACCGTTTTACACCAGATGCAAATGGTGATTCCCGAAGATCTGCCATTAAGCAAGTTGCGAGTGGCCGTTTTGGAGTTACCAGTTTCTACCTGGTAAATTCCGATGAGATTCAAATCAAGATTGTTCAGGGTGCGAAGCCCGGGGAAGGTGGTGAACTGCCTGGTCATAAGGTATTACCTCCCATTGCCAAAACAAGAGGAACCACCCCTGGTGTGGGATTAATTTCTCCTCCTCCTCACCACGACATCTACTCGATCGAAGATTTAGCAGAACTTATTCATGACCTTAAAAATTCCAACCATCATGCACGTGTAAATGTTAAATTAGTATCTGAAGTGGGTGTTGGTACTGTTGCTGCAGGTGTTGCAAAAGCTAAAGCCGATGTGATTCTTGTTTCGGGCTATGATGGCGGAACGGGAGCATCCCCTAGATCTTCAATTCAGCATGCAGGAGCTCCTTGGGAGCTTGGTCTGGCAGAGACTAACCAAACATTACTGCTCAATGATTTGCGTAGCCGGGTTGTTCTTGAAACAGACGGTCAATTAAAGACAGGTAGGGATGTTGCTATCGCTTGTTTGCTTGGTGCCGAAGAATTTGGCTTTGCAACAGCCCCGCTTGTCACCCTTGGTTGTCTAATGATGCGGGTCTGCCACAAAAATACCTGCCCGGTAGGTATTGCCACACAAGATCCCAGACTTCGGGCTAAATTTGCTGGTGGTGCTGATGCGGTTGTTAACTTCATGAATTTCGTGGCAGAAGAAATGCGTGAAACTATGGCCCGACTCGGATTCAGAACCATCAATGAGATGGTTGGGCGTGTTGATAAACTTGAGCTTCGCAAAGCCATTGATCATTGGAAAGCAAAAGGTTTGGACTACTCTGGAATACTTCATCGCCCAGAAGTTGGCCCGGAAGTTGGAACTTATTGCCAAATGAAACAGGATCATCTTTTGGACAAGTGCTTAGACAATCGGGAAATTCTGAAGCAGGCCCAACCTGCGATTTGCAACCGGCAACCCGTCAATATTGATTTGCCTATCATTAATACAGACAGGGTTGTAGGTACGATTACCGGAGCTGAAATCTCCAGGCACCATGGAGCAGAGGGCTTGCCGGATAATACGGTGCGAATAAACCTTACCGGGTCTGCGGGGCAAAGTCTTGGAGCTTTCTGTCCTAAAGGCATGACATTCAATGTAGTTGGAGATACAAATGATTACCTCGGTAAAGGTTTGTCTGGAGCCAAAATTATTGTACGGCCTCCAGATGATTCACCTTTTGAAGCACATGAAAACATCATTGCTGGTAATGTTTGTTTTTATGGTGCTACTGCAGGCAGTGCTTTTGTTTCGGGTGTCGTAGGCGAAAGATTTTGCGTCCGAAACTCTGGAGTTCACGCGGTGGTAGAAGGACTGGGTGATCATGGTTGTGAGTATATGACTGGAGGTCTTGTTCTGTGTCTTGGAAAGACAGGAAGAAACTTCGGTGCTGGAATGTCCGGTGGGGTTGCTTATATCTTTGACGAAGATGGTGATTTCCTATCCTCAAAGTTGAACACTGAGATGGTGAAAACTTATCCTTTGGTTGAGTGTGAGGATGGAGAGATTGAAAAAGTTAAAAACTTAATCAGTAGCCATCTTGAGCATACCGGATCATTAAGAGCAAAATATTTACTGACGGAATGGGATGATGTTTCCCAAAAATTTATTAAAGTTATGCCTGAAGACTACGAACGCGTTCTCCTGGCCCTCAAAAGAGCAGAAGAAAGCGGATTGCAAGGTGATGAAGCGATACAAGCAGCATTTGAAGAAAATGTAGCTGCCGGACATTAATCAAATTTTACTGAACGAGTTAATTATGGGTAAACCAACTGGATTTTTAGAGAACGAACGAAAAGCGATTCCCGATCGCAAGCCACTGGAGCGAATCAAGGATTGGAAGGAAATTCACGAACCATTCGATCCCGAGCAAATCCGCCAGCAGGGTGCAAGGTGTATGGATTGTGGCACTCCTTATTGCCACACGGGTATGACTATAAGCAACATGGCGAGTGGTTGTCCAATCAACAACCTTATCCCAGAGTGGAATGACCTGGTATACCAAGGTAAATGGAAAGATGCCCTGGAACGGCTGCACAAGACCAATAATTTTCCAGAATTTACAGGAAGGGTTTGTCCTGCACCCTGTGAAGGCTCTTGCGTTTTAGGCGTTATCGAACCTCCCGTTACCATCAAAAGCATTGAGTGCTCAATCATTGACAAGGGATTTGAAGAAGGATGGGTCAAACCCAATCCGCCTACGAGCAGAACTGGTAAAAAAGTAGCAGTTGTTGGTTCTGGTCCCGCTGGACTTGCCGCTGCTGACCAGCTCAACAAAGCAGGACACTCCGTTGTTGTTTACGAACGGGCGGATCGTATAGGTGGACTTCTTTTGTACGGTATTCCAAATATGAAGTTGGAGAAAGAAATCGTTCAGAGAAGGGTAGATTTAATGGCTGCAGAAGGTGTTGAGTTTATTGTTTCAACTGAAATTGGAAAAGACCTCCCAGCGAAGAAATTAGTGGAAGAGTTTGATTCGGTGATTCTTTGTTGTGGAGCCACCAAACCCAGGGATTTGCCGATTGAAGGGCGGGACCTCAAGGGCGTTCACTTCGCAATGGAATTTTTGACAATTAATACCCAAGGCTTACTTGAGTTAAAGGATGTAACCGCTTTTGAAACTGCTGCAAAAAATAAGCATGTTGTTGTGATCGGCGGGGGAGACACGGGTACAGATTGCGTAGGCACTTCTGTTCGTCATGGCTGTTCAAGTGTTACCCAGCTTGAAATTATGCCTCGACCTCCTGAAGAAAGAGCTGCTGACAATCCTTGGCCAGAATGGCCTAAGGTTTACAAACTCGATTACGGGCAGGAAGAAGCCAAGGAGGTATTTGGTGAGGATCCCCGCAAATACCTTACCATGACTAAAAGATTTATCGGCGATGATGCTGGTAATCTCAAAAGCATCGAGATTTGTGATATCGAATGGCAGGAGAAGGATGGTAGATACTCTCCCGTTGAAGTAGAAGACAGTCAAAGAGAAATACAGGCTCAATCGGCCTTTCTTGCAATGGGTTTTTTAGGTCCTGAAGATACTATCGCCGAAGAGCTTGGTTTAGAGCGAGATTCCAGATCCAATATTCAAGCTGAGTATGGTAGATTTTCAACCAATATTGAAGGGGTATTTGCAGCGGGAGATGTAAGACGAGGCCAATCATTGGTGGTTTGGGCGATTAATGAGGGTCGTGCTGCTGCCCGAGAATGCGATCGTTTTCTCATGGGTGAGACATCTCTTCCTTAATTTCTTTACCTGATTGTGCAGATTGTTTGCTTGGATCTTGAGGGGGTTTTGATACCCGAAATTTGGGTGGCTTTTTCGGAAAAAACCCAAGTAGAAGAATTAAAGCGGACAACAAGGGATGAGCCTGACTATCAGAAATTAATGGATTACAGGCTAAATATTCTTGATAAGCACGGTTTTAAACTACCTCAGATACAAGAAGTAATAGAAACATTGGAGCCTTTGCCTGGTGCCATCGATTTTGTTTCAAAACTGAGAGAATCCCACGAACTGATCATTCTTTCTGACACATTCAGGGAATTCGCAATGCCTTTGATGAGAAAGCTCGATTTCCCTACTTTGTTTTGTCATGAGCTCCAAATTGCAGAGGATGGAAAAATTCAAAAAGTTAAGATTCGTTTAGCTGATCACAAAAGAAAATCCGTTCAATACTTTCAAAAATTAAATTTTGAAGTTCTTGCAGCCGGTGATAGCTACAATGATATTGGGATGTTGCTGACCGCTAACCGCTGTACTTTTTTTAATCCGCCAGATTCCATTACTAATGAGTACCCGGATATAAGAGTCTGCAAAACATATGATGATTTGTATTCATTTATAGTGGCTAAATGATCGAAATTATAGTTGGCACAAATCGAAGAGGCAGCTTGTCTCAAGTTCTCGGAAAGTGCCTGTTAGATAAGTATCTCGAGCTGTCTGTGGAAGCTCAACTGATGAGCTTGCAGGACTTACCCCCTGAAACATTTACTCCGGATGCCTACCATGACAAACCCGTAAAAGTAATAGAATTTACACAAAGAGTTCAAAGTTCAAAGGGTTTAGTGATTATTACCCCAGAATACAATGGAAGTATGCCAGGGGCTCTAAAACTTTTCATTGATTTACTTCCCTTTCCTGAGAGTTTTGAAAACCGGCCCGTATGTTATGTAGGCGTGGCAGCTGGACAATTTGGTGGACTTCGACCAGTCGAGCATGCGATGCAAGTTTTTGGTTACAGGAATGCTTATAATTATCCCAAGAGAGTGTTTCTGGCTGACTCTTATAGGGTAATTGACCCTGCAAAAGGCATTACCGATGAGGAAATTTCCTCTCGTTTATCAGAACAAGCAAAAGGATTTATTCAGTTCTGTAATTCCTTAAAAAATAGAGATTAGAGTAAGAACTTAATTAAATGTCTTCAGCTGATTTGTCCGTCGTTGCTACCCATGCTTGTGGATGGCCCAATCTGACAAAACTTTTGAATGGAGATTTAGTTTGCGTATATTTTAATGCCCCGAGCCATGGCCAGATGGAGGGTGATCTTATTTGCTCTATAAAGAAGAGCTCTTCGTCGAGGTGGCAAAAATTGTCTGTGGTTTCCCGCAGGCCACCGAGAGGAAACCGTATGCACCTGGCGGTAGGAACTGCCAATAATGGAGATATTCTTTGTTTTAGCAGTGGATTTATATTAGAGAATAAAAAATTTGTTGGTTTTGCCGGTCATTGGTTATCTCGATCTTCTGATGGCGGTTTATCCTGGAAAGAAGATAAAGAACCATCTATTCCTCCCAAACTTCGCCAAAGTATACCATATGGACGAATTGTATGCATGAATGATAACACTTTGGCATATTCTTGTTATCGTAGTCAGGGTCGAGGAAACCCTTCAGAATCATGGGTATGTTTTTCCGAGGATGACGGAAAATCTTGGGATCGATATTACAAACTTGGGAAAAACGATTCCAATGAAGTTGCCCTTTGTCCAGCTGGTGATGGCAGATTACTGGGGGCAGCAAGAACCCACATAGATCACCATATAAAAATTTGTGAATTCTCCCTCAATTCAAAAAAGTGGCAGGATAAATCAGCGGTTACTCTTCCCATGCAGCATCCCGGAGATTTAATTCAAATTGGATCAAGATCCCTATTACTGACTTATGGTTTGAGAAATCGTGGATTGATGGGCTTTGCTGCTCGTTTGAGCTTGGATGATGGAAAAACATGGCTTCCACCATGGACTCTCCATCAGTGTGGCGATAAAGCATTTGACCTGGGTTATCCATCTTCTGTGTGCTTGGACAAAAAAGGAAATATGATGACGGCATTCTACACTGACTACGAACCAACTTTTAAATGCAATGCCGCTAAATATCGAGTTTTAGTAAAGCGGTGGAATATCTTCGATTGGATGAATGATAAAAATCAGCAATTGGTTTTATCAGGGATGTAAAATCGCTTGAGGTTTCTCCAGAAAAAGGACACTTTTTCTGGAGCGATAGCCAAAAAACATTAGCGACTTCTTTGTTCCGGGCTTCTCTGTTTTCTTTTCCAAGCTTCGGAAAAAACCTTTTTGTATACTTGGCTTTTGGCAAGTTTGGCAGATTGATTCAGCAGTTCTTTATATTTTTCTATCAAATCTTGATGTATATTTTGCCGGTAAAGATTTTCCTCCTCACCGGGATCCCTTGATAGATCGTAGAACTCCCACTCATCAAAAGGGAAGTAATGAATAATTTTATATTTCCCTTTCCGTAGTCCATGATGCGAACAAACCCTGTAATTGTCCCGATCACTGTCTTTTACAAAGTAGAGTTCTTTGCTTGTAAGTGCTGAATAATTAGAGTCGGGGTTTTGTTTATTTAGAGCAATGGCTTCAGTCGTCCCCAACTCTTTTAAAAGATTATACATATCAATATCTAAAAAGAGTTCATCTTGATTTAATTTGGGAAATTGTGCTCCATTAAAGCTGGCAAGGACTAAAGGAACTCTAGTACTTGGTTCGTACATCCATTCGCTACCGAACCAACCAAATTCCCCAGTGAACCTGCCTCTCTCAGAGGTGTAAACAAAATTAAGACCTCGATCTGATTCCAAGTTTATGGATTCTACCAAACGGCCAATGTTTTCATCCATAGCGAGTAGACATCGCAGATAATTTTTAATGAATCTTTGAAATTTCCAGATAGCTAGAGACTGTTCATTTGGCGATTCCCGGGCAAAAGCTTCATTTTGTGCTTTCCATGAAAGTACCCATGCAGATTTCTGTTCATCGTTCATGGAGTTGAGATTTTTTTCGAGAATTGAGGACCCATCGGTTGATTTATTGATATCTGGCAGACTCTGAAAAAAAAGATCGTCTATAAGATCGAGATCTTGGGCTATATTCATACGCTGGTACTTATTTGCGGGTGCTCGTTGTGCAAAATCAGTAAAAAAGTTATCAGGAGCCTCGAACCACTCTTCGTTATAATTTTTAATCATACGAACAGGCGGAATCCACGGTCTTCTCGTTGAAGGATATGATACAATCATAAAAAAGGGCTTTTCGGAATTGCCTTCTTGGCGAATCCATCGAATGGCAAGATCGGTTATGATATCAGTCGAATGGCCTTCAATTACAGAATTACCCCAATTATGCTTAACCTTTGGATTAAAAAGGACATCTGGGTCTTCAAGAATATGCCAATAATCAAAGCCATAGAATTTGGGTTTATCTTCCCAAGTCCAAGTTCCGATAAATGCGGTTTTGTAACCAAGTGCATCGAATGAATGTCCTATAAATTTGGAATGGTCAAAAGTTTCTAAATTAGAGTTTTTAACTAAACCCGTAAGGAGAGAAAAAGCAGTATTTTCAGTGACTGCACTTGTGCAGTATGCATTTGGATGAAGGTAACCCAATTTTGCGATGCCACTTAAATGGGGTGTTGGATTAATGGACGAACCTAATTTATCCAGGGAGTCAAAAAGATGTGCTGCATGATCTTCCGATAGACAAACCAATAGATTCGGCTGGTTTTCTTTTGTTTGTGCATTCGTTGGTTGAAGCATCCAGAAAAACAAAAAAATCCATGGAATGGAAAGATGGTACATAGGCCCACTTTTGGTAATGAATTTTAAATTGGCGAATCTTTTTGAAGCACTTTTTTAACTTACACACGACAATCGAAAATGAACAAAACATCTGCTTGTGTGTAGAGTACATTCTAATTATAAAAAAGCTACCATGTGTGGAATTGTAGGATATTTAGGCAAGGGTATTGCACAAGAACCTCTTATTGATGGATTGCGTCGCTTGGAGTATCGTGGATATGACTCAGCGGGTGTGGCGTTTCATGACGGTAATTGCTTTTCCCTGGCCCGCAAGACTGGACGGGTTGAAAATTTAGCTAAGTCATTGAAGGCCGAATGCAGCCATTCGTCATTAGGCATAGCACATACAAGGTGGGCTACCCATGGTGCGGTTACTGTATCCAATACCCACCCACATCTTAGCCACAATAAAAAATTTGCGTTGGTTCATAATGGTGTGATCGAGAATTTTTCCTCCCTCAAAAATTTTCTTCTCAAAGAAGGGGTACAATTCTCTTCCGATACCGATTCCGAAGTGCTCTGCAACTTAATTGCCTATCACTATGAACAATTGCCTGCGGGTGAGGACCGTTTTATTGATGCAGTAAGTACAGCTCTGGGAAAGTCACGCGGTGCTTATGGTATTGCGGTAATGTGCATTGATTATCCGGATATGATGGTTGGTGCCCGGCGCGGTTCTCCCTTAGTTGTTGGAATTGGAGAGGATGCCAATTATATTGCAAGTGACGCCTCAGCCTTTGTGGGCAGGGCCAAACAGGCTGTTTTTCTTAAAGATGGAGAATTAGCTATTTTGCAAGATGGCGAATTCCGAATTACCAATCAGGAAGGACATGATGCAGAACCAGTCGCTCAGCCATTGGATCAAACTCTTGAAGAGGTAGAGCTTGGAGATTTTGGTTCTTACATGGAGAAAGAAATTTATGAGCAACCAACAGCATTGAGTAACACACTTCGCGGGCGCTTTGGGGATGACGGGACTACCGCAAAGTTGGGTGGATTACAGGGGCACGAGGATGAGCTTAGGAATGTTGATCGTATCATTTTTGTTGCCTGTGGGACTGCCCGACACGCCTGTATGGTCGCAGAATATTTAATCGAGAAATTAGCTCGTGTGCCCGTCGAAGTAGAGCATGCTTCCGAATTTCGTTACCGTAATTCGCCCAAATCCGGTCGCTCTTTAGTAATCGCAGTCAGTCAATCGGGAGAAACCTTAGATACCTTGGAAGCTGTCCGGGAAGCCAAGACAAAAGGGTTACTCACCCTTGGTATTACCAATGTGGTTGGTTCTTCGCTTGCTAGGGAGACAGATGGTGGAGTTTACCAACGAGTAGGCCCAGAAATTGGTGTAGCATCAACGAAAGCCTTTTCTTCGCAGGTATGCTTATGCGCGATGCTCGGATTAGCTCTTGGCAGAATGCGTGATTTATCTCCCACGGATGGGGCAAATCTTGTGGACGCTTTGCAAACTATGCCAGATTTAGTAGCAGAAATCCTGCAGAAAGGAGAACAGGTAAGAGAGCTTGCGATCAAATATGCCAATGCAGAGCACTTACTTTTTCTTGGGCGACAAAGCCTTTACCCGGTTGCCTTGGAGGGAGCTCTCAAACTTAAAGAAATTTCCTACGCTCACGCAGAGGGATATCCTGCAGCTGAGCTTAAACACGGTCCGATTGCTTTGATTAATCCTGAATGTCCTTCTATTTTTTTGGTTGAAGGGACAAAGCTTTCAGCCAAGACAATTGCCAATATGCAGGAAGTGAAAGCTCGCAATGGACCCGTTATTGCGTTTGCTCCAGAGAATGTAGAAATACCGGATGGTGCTGTGGATGATATTTTTCGGCTGCCCGTTGCTCATGAAGTTGTCCGGCCAATTTTAGCGAATTTACCCTTGCAGTTATTCGCTTATCATTTTGCCCGCTTGCGCGGGTTGGATGTGGATAAACCCAGAAATTTAGCTAAATCCGTTACCGTAGAATAGCTCTTCCAAGCGAAGCACAATTTACATTGCCTCCTCTATTTTGCTAATTGCCTCCAGTGCTCCAATCGGCATAGAAATTACGCCTGTGGGACTTTGGCTATCTCTGGGGTTCACTCGAATCATATTACAATTAAATTCCTTCCAAGTACTTTCGCAAAAGAAGCGTACTGTGGGCACATGCAGTCCGGCACCAATTTCCATGATAAGAAGGTTTTCCGTTCCATGCTTCTGTAACCATTGGTCTAGCTGTTTTTCTTGTATCGAATGTATCCTGCAATCCCAGTAGAAATCTGAAAACATTAGGATGTTTGGCCGGGTGAGGCTTTCACATCTTGGACATTTTGGCATGGGTGATAAGCAAGTAAGTGTATCAGAACAAATTTCGAAAGTATGATCTTTTGTATCATTAGAATTCCATACCGGTTGCCCACAATTCTTTAGGCATTGCAATCTCATTAATGAACCATGGCATTCTAAAATTTCTTGACCCCAGCCAGATTTGACAAAGTGCCCGTCGACATTGGATGTAAAAACAAAGCTGGGAATTTTAAACTTTTTTACCCAGTTATTTAAAATCCTGTAACCCACATGGGGATTAGTTGATTGGTAGAGATTATATCGATGACCATAAAAGCCCCATGCTAATTCTGGATTTTCGGAAAACCATCTTGGGTTCGCCATTTCTTCAAAACTAATGCCCAGTTTGCTTAGCGGAGGATATGCCCGCCAAAACCCGTCTTTCCCTCTGAAATCAGGTAGGCCAGAATCTACTCCCATGCCTGCACCCGCACCAATCAGCAATCCACTACAGTTATGGATTAGTTCAGTGATTTTACAAAGTTCGTAGGACATTCCTCAAAAATAATTTTAGTTCAAATGATCACTTTTGTTTTGAAGCTTCGTACATCAACCTCTTTCTTTTTATATTTTTTAGTCATTACTTTTTTAAACTTTGAATGGAACACTCTATAAAACTTTTTGCGGGCATGCTCTTGTTGCTTACAGGATGTGTTCCGTTTACTGATTTCCAGACTGAAAAAAAGGGCCCCGTCCAAGTAGTTGTACAGGACCATGAACCTTCATCTAAGTTAACTTCCAAATTTTGGCTAAACGGGGGTGTTTTTTCGATATCGAATGATGGGGTAATTTATTTCGTTGATCCTATCGATAACTCCATAGTCAACAAAGCAAGTGTAAAGAATTACAAAATAATTGATAGATTTATTGATCTCAAGGAGTGGTTGAAGCCCGACAGTTCAGGCAAATTACGCATTGATGACATTTGGGTGGATCACGAGGGCAGGTTGATTTTGGCGGAGTCATTTACCGGCAAAATTCTCAGGATCTCCCAAGATGCCAGAAAACTTGAGAACCTGGCAGACTCTTATGATGGGTATCGTTTTTCTGAAATTCAAGGATTGATAGGTTCCGGAACAGGCGAAATTTTTGTAGGATCCCCCAATTCAGCAACGATCTATAAACTTGATTCTCAGGCAGGTAAGTTGCAGGTTCTCAATGAAGACCTTGTTCGTCCTAACGACTTTATTTTCAATGACGCAGGCAATCGATTATTGGTTGCAGAATCAAACCCCAACCGAGTTATTGTTTACAACCTAAACGATTCAACAGAATCAATGATAAAGAGTTGGGATTTAATTAAATTTGCAAAATTTCGGGAAAGACCAGTTTCCATGGATACGATCGATCCACAGGGTGACTCCCTTGTGGTAATTAGTGGTCGAGGTAAAAAGTTGCAGATTTTTGATCTCACCCTTGGCAAATTGATAAATCAAACTGATCTTCCCTTTCCTTGCTTTAGGATAAGAGCACATAAAGGGTGGATTTACTTGCAAGCTCGTAAAGGAATTATCCGCAGGAAGATTCCGGACTCTGTGACTTTCAAATAAGAGGGAAGTAGAAGTATCAATTTATATTTCGAATGCTGGCTAATTTGAACTTAATTGGTTGAGTTTTTAACAACTTAAAATGGATGGGGATAACTTCTTTTTGACGTTCCCTAAATGCGTTTCACAGTCATGTTTTAACTTCTGTCTTTAGCCAATGGATGAGGAATTCTTACACCTTTTCGAAGAGTCGCCTGCTCTACGCCTCATGCGTGGAAGGTTAGGCTCCTTTGTAACCGGTTTCTTTTTCAAAACATTTAAGAAATGGGGAGTTATTGAAGCTTCTGAAGAAGAACTCTCAGCTACCTTAGCCGAACACATCGAGCAGATTCGGGAGATCGAAGATGCAGAAGCACCGAAACGCAGTCCGCAGGAATATTTAGATGAATGGTGTGATGAAGAACATCGCTACCTAACCAAGAGCTATCACGAGGAACGCGAGGAATATGTATTTAGACTTACCCGGCACTCGGAAAAAGCATTGAGCTGGCTCAATGATCTCCTTGCTATGCAGCATCGTGGATATGCTACTACCGAATCCCGGTTTAATCGAATTGTTCATGAAATGCAGGAGTTGAGCAATGGGGTAAACTCCGACCCGGATACGAGAATTCGCGAGCTTGTCAGAAAGCGTGAGGATATTGAAGAAGAAATTCGTAAAATTCAAGAAACTGGAGAGGCTCCCATCTTTGGCGAAGATGTAATCCGAGACCAAGTTTATGACCTTTCTGACCTCGTTGAGCATTTTCTATCAGATTTTCGGGCAATTGAGGAATTTTTTCGTGATCATGCCCGCGAAATTTCCAATCTCTATGCACAGGGAAAAGCCTCAAAGGGGGATATTGTGGAACATGTGCTCGATGCAGATGAGCAGTTGCGAGCCTGTGATCAAGGAAAGAGTTATTTTGGATTCCGGGAAATGATGATGAACCCATCGCTAGCCCGAATGTTTCGAAGCTTGGCCGAACAAACATCTGATATTGCTAAAAAGAGAGGATTGGATCCTCAAAAGTTATTTTCTAATTTGGGAGATCGTTTATTTGGTGAGGCCAGCTCCGCCCATGGTGCTTATGGTCGGATTAGTCGAAAACTACGGCAAGTAGTCGGCGACCATGCAGGTGGAAGTGGCCGACAAGTCCGAGATACTCTGGCTGAAATTCGTGCCCATGCATACCAGCTCCGCGATGTTACTTTGGAGGACTGGGATTTCGAAATCGAGATTAGACCGCAATTTTTTACTTTGATGGAGGCAGAATTCTGGGAACCCAAAGCAGTTGAGGCATTTGCAGAGGTTAAGCCCGCTAAGTCGGAAGACTCAGGTTGGATAAACGAAATCCTGGGCTCTGTTGGTGAACCTCTCGATCTTAAGAAATACCGTTCCCGTGTAAGCGAGACATTGGGAGAGGTAGAGCAAATTACCCTTTCCGAAATGGTGGAGAGATATCCCTTGGAGCGTGGTGTAGTCGAGATTGTCTGCTACCGCGTAATTGCCGGGGAGGACCCTCGACATGAAATTCTTCCAGATGAGCTTATTCAGGTTGATTTAAACCGTCCTGCACAACCTCGTTATGTTGAAGTTGAGCAACTCATTTTTCAAAGAAACAGCTTATGAATCCAGCTATCACTCACCGTCATGTTATCGTTCGCCTACTGAACGGACCTATTTATCAAGAAGATCTCGATCTATGGAGTCGTCTTGGAGCCGAATGGGAAAAAATTAAAGGTCATTTTGCAGAGATGGGATTGGATGTCGCCCGTGATGATTCGGCCGGATATGCCTATGTTCGTCAAGGTGAAGAGAATTCTGATGAAGAGGCAGAAAATTGGGACGATCAAGTATCTGCACCTTTGCCAAGGGTATTGCGGCGGACTAGGTTATCTTATCACCAAACCATCTTCATGATTTTGCTTCGCGAAGAATTGATGAAGTTTGAGCAAAACCAGGAAGAGGGTGATCACTTGTACCGGTCGAGTCTCGATCTTACAGAACTGATGATGCCTTATTATCCTGAACTGCATGACGAAAAAAAGGTGCATCGTCAAATAGCCGGTTTGGTTAATAAGTTTGAGGAGTGGGGAATTATTAAAAAGGTGAGGGATAAAGAGGAGGGGCTCTACCGTTTTGAGCGCATCATTAAAGCGAAATTGCCTCCAGAAAAATTGAACGAAATAAAAAACCAAATCAAACGAAGAGCTCCAGAAATTGAAGAAGAAATGGAGGAAGAAGATGCTTGAATCTCAATTAGAACTAGAATTTTCTCCGGATAAATCAACCGCCGGATATAGACTGCACGAATTATCCCTTCTTAATTGGGGGACATTTCACGAAAAAGTATATACTATCAAACCAGATGGACGCACCTCTATGATTACCGGGCGTAATGGTTCTGGTAAATCAACCTTGGTAGATGCTTTACTTACCTTACTTGTGCCCAATCGTGTCCGTAACTATAATGTTGCTTCTAGTTCCGCTGGAAGCAGGGAACGGAACGAAAGGGATTATGTGCTTGGTGCTTACTCTGAAATTCACGATTCGGCAACCGGGCAGGGGCGCAAGGAAACCTTACGTAAGCCTGGCGAAACCTACACCGTTTTACTTGCGCATTTTTTTAATGAAACTTACCAGTCCGAAGTAACTATTGCTCAGGTTCTTTGGTGTTTGCCTTCAGGTAAGGTGGATAAGGTATACATGGTTGAAAAAAGAAAACTTACCGTTGAGGAAGATTTTAACCAGTTGGGCGACTCTGACAATTTGCGTCGTATCCTCAAGGAGCGTGGTTTCAACATTTTTGATTCCTTTACCGCTTACCACAAAAAATTCGAGTCCATGCTCTTCCTGGATGCGGATTTGGGCACACGTTCTCCCATGTCCATTTTCAATCAGGCTGTCTGTATCAAAGATGTTAAGGATCTTACCCAATTCATTCGTGAGCACATGCTTGATGACGGAGGAGCCAAGGAAAAATTAGTTGCTCTTCAGGAAAGGTTTGATGATCTTCGAAGCACACACCGTAGGATTGAGACGGCTTCTTACCAGATTGAGCAGTTGGACGAAATTCGGAACACTCATTCCCAGTTTCTGGATTCAATGAATCTCCGTACGCATGCGGAAAAAATTAGACAGACCATCGAGCCTTTTTATGCTCAGGCGGAGTTGGAGCGAAGGACCGACTGGATTGATGAATTGAAGCATCAGGAAGAAGCCGAACGTGCACGCTTAAAAACTGCCAGGGGCGAGATAGACAGGTATCGCGAAAAATTAAATCATCTAGAACGAGCCCTCTCTGACAGTGATGAGAACCGGAGACTCGAACAGGTGGGGGCAGAAATTGATCGTCTTCGCGATAAGCGCGAGGTGGTCAACAAGAGGGCTGCAAATTTTGAGCGTCATTTAAGTGCCTGGGAAAAGGGCTCTTTTGTAAAGCAGGAGGATGACTTTCTTACCCTTCGTCGGGAATTGGATACGCAGTTACCAAGAATGGAAGGCAAGATTGCCGAGCTTGATGAAAAAATTGTTGAAGTTTCCTACCAATTAAAGAAAGCGAATGAGCGGGTGGATACCTTGGAGGATGAGCGGAATTATCTTCTCGAGGCCAACACTAATGTCCCCCCCGAACTGGCCCGTTTACGTGCATCGCTGGCCACCGCTTTGGATCGGGATATTGCTGAACTCCCTTTTGTTGCCGAACTCATTCAGGTATTGCCAGATGAGTCAAAATGGATCGGTTCAATCGAGCGGGCTTTGCGTCCCTTTGCTCTTACCATCGTGGTGCCTCCCAAACTGGCAGATGAGGCCGAAAAATTTCTTGAGGAAAATCATCTTGCGGATCGTCTCGCTTTTATCTGCCCAAGTTCCGGGCATTCCAAAGTGAAGCCGGATGATGATTCCTTGCTCGCCAAACTGGTGATTCGCTCAGAGATTGAGAAATCAAGACAAGCTTGGCTGAAGTGGGAAATCAACCGTAGATTTCCCCATCTTTGCCTTGAAGAGAGAAATAAGAGATTCGATGAAGTAGCTGACGCAATCACTCTCGAGGGTCTTGTTAAAACGGGCGGTTCGCTCCGTGAAAAGGATGATACTTTTTTTCTTGGCGATGCAGCCACATGGGTCCTTGGTTGGGATCTCAGTCCCAAACAAAAATCATTGGATGAAGCACTTGGTAAATGGAGAGAAGAATCTGATCATGCAGGCCGCTCCATCCGGGAATCTGAGTTTGAGAGACAGACTTTAAGGGCAAAATTACGTGCTGGTGTACAGCTACAAGCCTGTGCCAATGAATTTTCCGATATTGATGTGCTTGGTCTCTCTACGAGGATGGCCGATCTTGAGGAAGAGGAGCGCGTGATTGTGGGAGGTTCTGATGTCCTCAAGAAATTGAAGGAAGATCATGATGCTATGGTTGAAAAGCTTGATTCTTTGCAGAACACCAGAGATCAAATTCTTCAGCGCATTGGTGGAGTCGAAGCCCGAGCCGAAAGAAATGAAACACGTATTGAGGCGATCCGTACATTACTCGAAAAATACCGTGCCGATCTTATTCCGGAATTAGCTGAAGGAGAGGATTCTGAGGAGGCAAATGACAAAGTAGATGAGGCATTGGAGGAACTTTACACTCAAATAGAAGAGGAATTTGGTACACCTCCGGAGTCTCCAGATGAGATTGAGGAATCAGCTCGTGAAGCTGCACACAAGGTCGATTCCCGTATCCAGAAGCTCGAACTTTCCCTTGATAAAATGCGCGATAAAAATGTAGCGGCCATGCAAAGATTCATTGCAGACGGTCGGAATCAAGCATTCAGGGACGAACTTGTTCTCGATCTTGAAGAGGGATATTCCGAGATCACTTATTCTTCGTTCGAACAAGTACGTAAACAAATTGAAGAGGAGGACCTAGCCAAAAACCATGAGCGTTTTGAGGAGTTATTAAGGGTTCAGGTTCCTGAAGAGGTTTCCGGTTTCAGTGAGGCACTGGAGTCTCACAGGGACCGCATACGCAAACGGGTCAATGAACTAAACGAGCATCTTTCCCGGGTAACCTTCGACCGAAAGGAAATTACCTACATCCAGCTTATGATTGAGGATGCAGGGGATGACGGTGTTCGCAGATTTAAGAAACTCCGTAGGCATGCCTTGGAGGGAGACCTTGAATCGGATGATGACGATGAGCGTCGTCGCGAGCGCTATCATCGCGTTGAACAGTTTCTTGGGGAGTTGGAACAGGATTTGAATTGGACTGAGCGGGTAATTGATGTTCGAAACTGGTTTAAGTTTCGTGCTGACGAGTTCTACAAAGAGGAAGATACTTTGCGTCAAAGTTACAGTGGGGCAGCAGGTAAATCTGGTGGAGAAAAAAACCGTCTTGCATCGACGATTTTGGCTACCGCAATTGCCTACCAATATGGTATTGATGTTGGGGGTAAGCAAACCGAGACTTTTCGTTTGGTCGCAGTGGATGAAATGTTCAGTAAGACCGATGATGAATTTTCCCAGTATCTATTGGACCTGTTTAAAGAGTTCCATTTACAGCTGTTGATTGTTCAACCTCTGGATGCCAAGATTCATGTGGTGCAGCGCTATGTGGAGAGATACCATGTGGTTGAGCGCAGGGAAGGGCAGTCCTTTGTGGGAAATCTTAGTGTTCATGAATATTTAGACAAAGATACTGAAGATTCCGATAAGGAAATTGGCGAGGAAACAGTAGCAGGATCGACCGATTCTTAACCGTATTTTTTTGAGCCCAGTCAATCGGACTAGATTATGAGCCTTGGTGAGCGTCCGCCGTTCAGATATGATGGACGGATGCCATACAGGATATGTGGCAACACCGGGCTAAAGTTATCTGCTTTAAGTCTTGGGTTTTGGCATAATTTTGGTGGTTCCAGTCCAACTTCAGAACAATCAGAAATGATACACACCGCTTTCGATGCTGGTGTCACAAACTTTGATTTAGCCAATAATTATGGTCCTCCCTATGGGTCTGCTGAAACCAATGTGGGAAAAATTCTTTCGCAGATGCCAAGGGATGAATTTTTGGTTTCGAGCAAAGCAGGCTACGATATGTGGCCTGGTCCATACGGTAGGGGCGGAAGTCGTAAGCACATTCTTGCAAGTCTGGATCAGTCATTGAAGCGCACGGGTCTTGAGTATTTCGATATTTTTTACTCCCACTGTTTTGATGCCTCTGTTCCTTTGGAAGAAACATTGGGGGCGTTGGATACAGCGGTTAATCAGGGTAAAGCGTTATATGTTGGAATTAGCAGTTACTTAACTGAGCAAACCAAAGAGGTTTTAGAAATTTGTAAATCCAATGGATTGGTAAAACCTGTCATTCATCAACCCAATTATTCTATGCTTAACCGATGGGTGGAGGGTAACCTACTTAATTTTTGTGATAAAAACGGAATCGGAGTCATTGCATTTTGTCCACTCTTCCAGGGTCTTTTAACTGATAAATATCTCGATTGTATACCGGAGGTTTCTCGTGCTCGTATTCAAGATTCCCCACTTCGTAAAAATGAGATCAGTGAGCAGAATATTCGGGTCATAGAAGAACTGAACAACCTGGCAGAGAAAAGAGGCCAGACTCTTGCCCAAATGGCATTGGCATGGGTGCTTAGGACCGATCAGGTTACCAGTGCTCTAATGGGAGCGAGTTCAGTTGACCAAATAAACAACAATGTTGAAGCAGTAAAAAACTTGAGTTTTTCTCCCGAAGAAGAAGAGCAAATTGACAAGATTGTGGCTAAGATAAATTTGCCCAAATCACTTTGGGCCAGTGAAGCATAAACTTATTTAATCGAGCCTTACCGTTTTGGTAATGCCGGAAAAGCAGCCCGCCATTCATCTACCAAACTCCTTTCCAAAATGGCTTCCTTGCAAATACTTTCCTTGCCCAATTCCAGAATGATATTGCCTTGTGGGTCAATCACTATGGAGCCACCCGCATATTCAGTTTCGGGTTCTTCCCCTGTTCGGTTGATTCCTACGACATAAGACTGGTTTTCGATTGCCCGAGCCTGAAGTAGAACTTTCCAGTGATTCCTTCTCTTGCGTGGCCAGCATGCATGCACCACAAAAACTTCAGCCCCATTTTTTGTGCCTTCACGAAAGACTTCTGGAAAACGTAGATCATAACAAATTAAAGGGCAGATTTTCAGCCCGTTAATCTCAAAAAGCTTTACCTGATTTCCGGGCAGATGAACTTTTTCCTCTCCGGAAGGATTGAATAAATGGACCTTTTCATAGCTGCCCGTTTTTGTCCCATTTGGGCAGTAAAGAACCACAGAGTTTTTCCCCCTGGCTGAATTAATCCCAGCAGGAGAAATCATTCCTCCCATTACCCAAATACCAAATTGTGAAGATAAGTTTTTCAGAAATGATTCCGTCAGGTGAGGTTCACCCCGTAGGGTTTTGTCCAAGTTTAAACTAAACCCTGTGGCAAAAGTTTCTGGCAATACAAGCAGCGAATCCGGTGATGGCTTATTTGATCGAATCCATTTTTTAACCTGCTCAAAATTTTTCTCCTTATCTTCCCAAACAGGAGAAAATTGCAGCAAATAAACTTTCAATGTCTCTAATTAAAGTTCAAGGATTTTGATATTTCTGAAAACCACCCTATGAGGAACCCCATGGTCCTGCAGTCCAATATGGCCACTCATTGGCCGTGCACTAAGTTTGCTGGGTGGTAGCCCCTCATCTGCATCATCGTCCAGATAAACATTTTGTACTTCCACCCCATTAATTGCCACCCGTAGGTGATGTCCCTCACACGATAGGATCATATGATTCCATTCTCCCGGTTTCCTGGACATGTTTCTCTTGGGTTTTTTAAACATGATGATTCCTCCATGGTCGTGGTGGGTCATGCTCTCGTCATTCATGCCAAAACAGTCAAGGATCTGTAGCTCCATACCGGTGTGTACCGGATTCTTTTTGTTACCCACCCGAAAGAATAAACCACTGTTTCCTTTGGCTGGATATTTATATTCCATTTCGAGAATGAAATCCCCGTATTTTTTCTCGGTAAAAATATAATCATCAAATCTTTTCCATCCTTCTTGACCAGGCTTAGGATCGATCATCAAGGACCCATCCTTTTGAACCACCCAGTTCCCATCTGTTTTCCAGCCAGATAAGTCCTTGCCGTTTAGTAAACTCCTAAACCTCTCTCCTTCTTTGGCCCAAGCTGGAGCCATGTGTAAGAAAATAAATATGAGAAAAAAAGGTAGGGTTTTCATGATTAAGGGCTTGGAGGTTTATGTCTATCAGAGCAAATCTAAATGCTTCGTAAAAGACAAAAAGGATCTGACATATTATTTTATTTTGGTGAGATAAAATTTGCTATCTATTTCAAACTTTCTCCTATAGCCTCGCTGTGATGAAAAACCTCATGATTTCATGTTTTTTTATCTTGGGAGGATTTATCATAGCTTCTGAGAAGCCCAATGTTATTTTTATCCTGGCAGATGATCTTGGTTACAACGAGTTAGGTTGCTATGGGCAGAAAAAAATCCTTACACCTCATCTTGATCAGTTGGCCAAGGATGG
>MDSZ01045094.1_pt1 | contig 37505 bp, 24 predicted proteins | sample 811201 | NCBI WGS metagenome assembly MDSZ01 (sample SAMN05326647, study PRJNA326480) | marine metagenome | isolation source: seawater | place: Indian Ocean: North | collected 2010
ATATTTGCACCTATTTTAAGGCCTCGTAGCATAACTGAATAGTGCACTTGATTACGGCTCAAGAGGTTGTAGGTTTGAATCCTACCGAGGTCACTAAATCGGAGAATTGATTCACAGGAATTGGTTCTCCTTTTTTTATGTTTGAAATTTCCTTCGATAAAATCGGAATTGAGCCAAAAATAGCATTCACTTTTGGGGTTCGAACTCGGTCGTTTGACTTGTCGTAACCCAATCCGGATGGAAAGACTAAATGTTGCAGTTTTTGTCGTTGCTTTAAATCTCCATCTACCCAAATCTTCTCGAGAGATTCGGATAAAGTAAGGGCTTTATCAATAGCCAACTCAAGGTTCGAACTATTAAGTGATGGATTTTCAATTTTTGATTGTAGTTTGTCTTTTTGAGTTTCATACTTGTCTTTAAACTTTTTGTAAATAGTACTGTTTAATTCTCCAAGGGCATACCGCTCTTCAATAGAGTCTATTTTAGTGTTGAGCTCCGTAATTGTTTTTTTAATGGACTTCTTTTGGGTTCTTAACTCTTTAGTGATGTTGTCATAAGTATAGGTCATCACTTCTTTTATAACATCCTTGTATTTAGAATCTAATTGATAGGTTTTTAAATCATTAGTAAAGGTAGTGTGAAGTGCTTTAGCAGATTTGTTGCAAGAGCACCCTTTAGTTCTACATTTATAGTAATAGAGTCCTTTTTTCTTAACAAGGTATCCAGTCAGAGGAAGTTTACAGCTATCGCAATAGATAAACTGTTTTAAAGGAAGATTTTCATTTTCTGCTTTTCGGTGTTTTGGATGATGCGTTTCAAGAGCATTAATCTTTAAAAAGTCCTCTTTAGATACAAGAGGTTTGTGTTTTCCTTCAATGACCTCACCTGGTATCATTTTACTCACAAGTACCCCACAATAAAACGGATTTTTAAACACTTCACTGAGTCTTCGCTCATCAATTATTAATCCAAGAGACTGAAGCTTTTCTATGATTTCTACATTGGTGTAAATTCCTTTTAATTTCCAAGTAAAAGCTTTTTTTATCAGCTTGCCATCTTTTGAAGGAACAATCTCCCAATCTACAGCTTTATGATACTTCTTTTTATTGATGTAGCCAATGGGTGGATTCCATAACCAATAGCCTTTTCGAAGAAGATCGGTCATGGCTGTTATCGTCTTATCTCTTCTTAGCTCATTATCAAATTGGCTAAACATATAAAACAGATTCTGCTGGAACTTTCCAGCGGCGGAGGTGGTATCCACTTCTTGAGTGACGGCTTTAACTTGTATCCCTTGAGAAAATAGCTCTTGTGAGATCTGCGCTGCACTACTTCCAGTTCTTGAGAACCTATCGTAAGAGTAAACTATGATATATCCCACAGAACCACTTTGTCTTACGTATTTGAGCATTCGTTTAAACTCTTTACGCTCATCACTTTTTGCTGACTCGTAAGTCCCTCCAAAATAGCCTACCACGCGAAGACCATTAGCTTTAGCGTAGTTCTCACAATACTTTTTTTGAGTTTCAAGTGAGGTATTGGTATCGGCCTGCTCTTTGGTAGACACCCTAGTGTAGATAATTGCATTGTTGTTTTGGCCAAGTTCGATTTTCGCTGGGGCAAATGATTTGAATTTTTCAAGTGTGGTCATATAGCGGATAGTTAATGGCTGTTTACAACGATGAGGCAATACGCCTCAAGTGATTTTAAAATTTCATCTATGTTCTCATTCTTATCACAAATAAGAGAAAGCTTTTGTCTGACAGCCTCTCTTTTCTGCTCGGTTATAGCATCATCCTCTAATGCATAACAATCCCTTTGGTCCATATCGAGTTAGGATTAACTCGGGCTTACACAGCAGGGACCGGTGTGGTGATACAAAATGATTCATACTATTTGGTTAAGATGGTTAGTTTGTAATTGTCTTGTGCTCTAGGTTCAATAAGCAGCCTTGCTGTTTTGGGGAGTTTGTTGTTTAAAAAGAAATCCGCCAGTTGCTTGGCTTTTTTATGGTCTTCACGAATGATAAGCGGTTTTATGTTATCATTGTCAATAAGTAGCTCAATGTACTTTGGAGACTTAAACATAACAATCTCTCGTATTTGATTTTCTATTTGGCTGAGGTATGCAATTTCTTTTTTCACCCTTTGAAACTCAACAGAAACAATCTGCTCTATAAAGGGCATAAGAGGAATACACATATAAGCCTTATCGTTTATCATCTCCAAAAACTTTTCTGTAATGGCTTTATTACCATCTCTTATGTGATACTCTCCAGTTTTGGGAAAGTAATAAAATGACATTGGCTTTTTATCTATTAAAATGCTGTCAATAACTGCATCACTAAATGGGTTTATCTCCATGCCATGAAAATGAAGTAGAAGCGGATCATTTAAAATAGATTCATAAACCCCTAAAGACGCATCAACAACCATTTGCTTTTTTAAAAAAGCAATATGCTTTTCAAGCTTGGATTTAAAATACCCTTTATCACGAGGTTCCAACCAAACCATTTTAGCAAGTTCAGCAAGTTTTGTGGTGTTGATGCCAAATGCACTAAGCTCATGAACTAAACACAGCCAAAGTGCTTGAGGCACATTCATTTTACCTTTTTTACCAGCATCAAAAAAAGGAAGCACTTCCTTTGTTTTCCAATAAGTCACCATACGAGGGCTAATGCCAAAATACTTAGGCAGTGTAAAGCGCTGTCCTAACAAGTCTTTTTTAAAATCTAAATCGCTGTTCATGCATAAACTTTACACAAATGTAATAAAAAATATTATAAAATAAAGTAATATGTAATAAAATAAATTACTTTTGCTGTATATTAATCTTAAATATAAGATATGACGTGTAAAAACCCAGAATGTAAAAAGGAGATAATATACAAAAAAAGTGCAAAGAGGAGATACTGCAATGATAGCTGTAAGAACAGAGCGAATTATCTAAGGCGTCAGCAAACATATGGTCATCTCTTTGAGCGGGACAAGCTAATGCGACATAATTACCATATACTTTTAAAATTAAAACAAAAAGATTTAGGACCTATAAGTTGTCAAACCTTAGAGAGTCATGGTGTCGAATTTGGGCACCTTCACAAAGATGAAGCTGTTATTGATGATAATGGTGTAAAAATGATGGTCTCTCGAATATATGATATTCGATTTACAATTAACAATAAACAGGAGTTAATATTTATTTAAATCATAAGAAGATGGAACAATTGAAACTTGAAGGTATGGATCGTTTAAGAACATCAACCCAACAAGCTAAAATTATGGGCATTATTAAAGATAATGTGGTTTATAGCGATAGTTCAAAACCAAATTATGCTATGGTCTATTTTGCACTTGGAGCTATTTCAGTCATAGCAGTTTCTGTTATGCTATACAATATTCACAGAAGTAGAAATCCAAAGGAAGAATAAATTGATTATAGCTCTAATGGTAATTGAAAAAGGCACGCTAATGCGTGCCTTTTTTGTTTTCTAAAAATAACGATGTTAATTACGTTTAAATTATTGTAGAAAATAAAGATTATTTTATGAAATAATATTCCAAAATCAATCAAACAGACCGGCTAGAAATAGTGTAAACGGTGGTAAATCGTATTAGAAACGCTGAAACCGTATTAAAATCGATTATTATACGGTTTTGGCCAAAAAATTATAATTAAATTAATGAGATATAAAAAAGTGGAAAATAGATCGAACTGAACATATTTTTCAAAATTTTATTTAATAAAAAACCTCCAATAATTTAGATTCAATTTCAGGTATTAATTCTATTGAGTTTATAATAGCAGGAATTAAGATAGTTTCACCTCTAGAAAGTGAATAATTAATTTCTCGACTCCTTAACTTTAATCGCCCTTCAACACAAATCAATATTACAAATGAATCCATAATACAATAATCTTTAATTAGATTTTTTGTTAGTGGAATTATATTGGTTGTAAAATAAGGGGTATGAATAAGTTTATTGGATTTATTGTTTTCACTCCCATAAGAAGTTTTATATTCCTCATAAACTGTAAAGTCCAATGCGTTTTTGGCCAAATCATTATGGAGTTCTCTAGTTTGTCCTGTGCTTGCATCCACACGATCAAAATCGTAAATTCTGTAGGTAATATCGGAAGTTTGTTGAATTTCTGCCAAAACTATACCTCCTCCAATAGCATGAACTCTTCCTGTTGGAATATGAAAGGCATCACCAGGTTTAGTTTTAACCGTGTTTAGAACCTCCATAATTTTTCCACTTTCTAAGACGGTCATATACGATTCAGAATTCAGTTGTTGGTTAAATCCTACAATAATTTCTGCATCTTTTTCGGCATCCATAATGTACCACATTTCATTTTTTCCAAAAGAATTGTGTAGTTCTTTGGCAATATCATCGTGGGGGTGAACCTGAATGGAAAGAGGAGTTTTAGCGTCAATAAATTTAATCAAAAGAGGAAATTTATTACCAAATTGTTTATATACACCCTGACCAACAAGCTCTCCTTTGTAGTAATCTATCAACTCTTTAAGGGTTTTACCAGAAAGTGATCCATTTGAAACGGTTGTTTCATTATTTTTCACATCCGAAATCTCCCATGATTCTCCTATATTTTCTTCCTGAAATGGCTTGTTGAGTTTGTGTATTAATTTATTACCGCCCCATAATTTTGTTTTTGGAATGGGATTGAATTTTAGTGGGTATAATGACATAGCTTAATTGGTGTCTTTTGGTATTTGATACAGTTTGTTATTTTGTCTAGTAGAACCACTGCTGTTTTGTGGGCGTTTCCACTTCAAAGTTTTAGTTCTTATCCTAGCCTGTTTAATTTGGTCATCCATCCAGCGATTTAAAAAGATGATATCATCTTTGTTATTGAAGGCCTCAAGCACATAATCTTGAGTATTTTGCATCTGTTTTTTTAGTACTTTACGAAACTCTTCAACAACCAATTGATAGTTTGGATCATCTACAAGGTTATTCAAGGCATGAGGATCATTTTTATAATCGTATAGTTCTTCAATTTCTCTGTATTTCCAAAACTCAAAACGTTGTTTGATGTTGTCATCAATTTCAGAAAATCGTTTCATTACTTTATACGATGTGTGCGAACCAGAAGCAGATTTAAACTCATATTGACCTGTTGCCCAAGCATTAAAAACATAGCCATATTGTTTAGAGATTACCGTTCGGGAGGGCCTGGGAATACCACCAGCATTTTCATCAAACTGTCCAAAAACATATTGTGGGGATACGGGATTTGTTTTTGGATTAAAAGACGTTCCCTCAAAATGAGTTGGGATACTGATATTTAAAATGTCCAAGATAGTTGGACCAATATCTATGGCAGAAACCATATCTCGGCTGTTTATTTTACCTGAGCTAATTTGTTCTGGCCAGCGCATCAAAAAAGGAACTCTTAGCCCGTTCTGATACACCGTTGATTTGGCAAAGGGTAATGGCATACCATGATCTGACAATAGGATTACAATTGTATTTTTGTAGTTTGTGTTGGAATCTAAAGCTTCCAAAATAGCGCCAACACAATCATCACCTCTTTTGACGGAATTGTAATAGTTTACAATTTCATTCTTGATTTTGGGTTTGTTGGGTAAAAACTCAGGAATTTCAACATCTTCTGAAGTATAGATTTTAGAGGGTTTAAATGTATCAAACCCTTTTTTTCTTGAGGCATCGTCATTAAAAAATGGCTTGTGAGGATCTGCAATATTAACCACACAAAAAAAAGGTTTTCTAGAATTTTTCATACGGTCAAAAAATCGTGAGACCATTGTGTTGTAAGCAAGAGCAGACCTTTTTTCTCCACCTTTAAATCCCAGCCTAGTGTCCCAATAGAGATCAAAGTTTGGGCTTTGACTGGAGTCTGGAGTTTTGTTAATTACTGCAGTAAAATAGCCATTATCCTTTAATATTTCGGGCAGTGTTTTTTGATTGGGTTTCACATAATAAAATCCTCTTACTCCACTTTGATGTGGATACATACCAGACATGATAACCCCTCTAGATGGTGAACAATTAGACGCTTGAACATAACCATGTTCAAAAACTAATCCTTCCCTACTTAGTTGGTCAATATTAGGAGTTATTTCTGGAATCGTATTGCCGTAAATTCCAGCAGAATCCCAATTCATGTCATCCAAAGTTATAATAAGGATATTCGGCTGATTATTTTGTGCTATTCCCCATTGTATCACAGCCAAACAGATTAAGCTAAAGCGGAGTAATTGATTCATATAAAAAATATTATTTATTAGATTTCTTTTTTTGGGATTCAAGGCCACCGAAATCAGTGTCTGAAATTTGTCGCAACTCCTCCAAACTCAAATTATTGCCATAGTGTGTTTTAAGATCGTTTAAATCTTGTTTAAGTTTCGAAACGATTTTTTTGTATGAGAGGTCATCAATTAAATTAGTCATTTCGTTGGGGTCCTTATCTAAATCATATAGTTCCCAAACATCCATATCATAATAAAAATGAATAAGTTTGTAACGTTCAGTCCTTATACCGTAATGTGGCTGAACATGGTGCCAAAATGGATATTCGTAATAATGGTAGTACATGGACTGTCTCCATAGATTATTCTCAACTCCCTTTAATTGTTTGAAAAAGCTATTACCCTGAATATCTTCAGGAGATTCTACACCTGCCATATCCAAAATTGTAGGCGCTATATCTGTATTGGAAATGACGTCATTAATGCTTGTTTTAGCTTTGATTTTTTTAGGATATCGTATCACAAAAGGCATGCGAAGTGCTTCTTCGTACATGAATCTTTTGTCAAACCACCCATGGTCTCCAAGGAAAAACCCCTGATCTGATGCATAAATAATAATGGTATTATCTTCCAAATCATTTTCTGACAAGTAATCTAAAACTCTTCCAATGTTATCATCTACCGACTTTATGGTGGCTAAATAATCTTTAATGTATCGTTGATATTTAAGTCTTAATCTAGTGTTATCGTCTAGACCGTTTCCCATGGACACAATTTCTGAGGGTTCATTTCCAAAATCAAACCACTTTGCCAAGTCTTTTCCACTCAGTGAATCTGGCGGGGTCATTTTCATGTCTCTTCTATTAAAAAAATCCATGGTCATGTGTGTATCTCCAGCGGTTTTTTCTCGTCCTTTATAATTATCAAAAAAAGTGTCAGGGTAATCAATATCTTGATCGCTCCAAAGATCTTTGTATTTAGTGTCCGGTGACCACTCTCTGTGTGGGGCTTTATATTGCAATAAAAGACAAAACGGTTGATTTTTGTCTGAATTTTTTAGCCAGTCTAGTGCAAAATCTGTTGTGATATTTGTTGCGTATCCCTGTTCTTGTACTGTTTTACCATTATCATTGTAAATAGGGTCCCAGTACAGCCCTTGTTCTCCTTTTGCGATATGGTATTTGTAGTAATCAAAGCCTTGAGGTTCCGAGGCCAAGTGCCATTTTCCAACCAATGCCGTTTGATAGCCTGAGTCTTGTAGCTCTTTTGGAAATGTCCATTGGTTCCCATCAAAATACCCACCTTTGTAATTCTTGTAATAATTATTGATATGACTGTATTTACCAGTTATAATTGACGCTCGGCTTGGACCACATATGGCATTAGTGCTAAATGCATTATTTATGATGGCACCCTCTTTGGCAATACGATCAATGTTTGGTGTTGGGGAAAGCTCAGCAAATCTATCACTATATGCAGAAATGGCATCTGTAGCATGGTCATCTGAAAGAATAAAAATTATATTTGGTTTTTTGATATTAGTATGGTCTTGCGCTTTAAGGCAAAATGAAATCAATGATACAGTAAGAAATAAATAAATTTTCATCGCATTATTTTTTGTCTATCAAAAGTAATAAATCGCATTGCAACTTAAGGTTTGGGTTTAGTTCAAAATATTCTAGAATTTGTTCATTTTCAATACATGACAAACATCATCAAATCATTACAAATTTATTTTAAAGAATAAAATCTTGTAAGAAGATTATATAAACCTCAAATTTGACCATCTTTTCAATTTTTTTGACCTATATATTAACCCTAAAATTTTAGTTAAATTTTAATATTGTGATTAATAATTATCAATCTATTAATTAAGCAATAATGAAACTTGAAAAATTTGAAGGAAATCCAATCTTAAATCCAAAACTTGAAAACGACTGGGAAAATCTGGTTGTGTGTAATCCAGGTGTATACTATGATAATGGAAAGTTTTACATGCTATACAGAGCAGCTGGCGATGATAAGGAACACATTATAAGATTTGGATTGGCTGTAAGCGATGATGGTTATGAATTTGAACGAGTGTCGGATAAACCAGTTTTGGGGCCTAGTGAGGAGGGACCAGATACTGGTTGTATTGAAGATGCAAGAATCATAAAGTTCGACGATTATTACTATGTGACATATGCATTTAGGCCTTTTCCACCCGGGCAATACTGGAAATTTGCACATGATGAGGTTTTGACATTTGATCATGGAGACCATGCGCCACGTTTTGTTAAAGAAAATATGGCTAATTCGGCTTTAGCCATGACAAAGGATTTTAAAGACTGGATTAAATTAGGAAGAATAACAGATTCCAATTTGGACGATCGTGATGTAATTTTATTTCCAGAGAAGATTAATGGAAAGTATGCCATGCTTCACAGACCAAAAGAGTGGATTGGTGATGATTATGGGGTGTCAAATCCAGCGGTCTGGATTCGTTTTAGTGATGATTTACTCGTCTGGAGCGAACCAAGTACTATGCTTATTGGAGGAATTGATGGTGGCTGGGAAGAAAAAGTAGGGGGTAGTACTCCGCCACTTAAAACAGATAGAGGTTGGTTGGTTTTATATCATGGTGTTGAAAGAGGTGGTTTGGGTTATTATAGAGTCGGTGCAGTAATGCTTGATTTGGAGGACCCAACAAAAATTATCGGAAGAACTAAAGATTTCATCATGGAGCCTGAGTATAATTATGAAAAACAAGGCTATTATAAAGGCTGTGTTTTTCCAACAGGTAACATGATAATTGATGGTAAACTGTTTGTGTATTATGGCGCAGCGGATAAATACATTGGTTTGGCCACTTGCAATGCAAACGAGTTGATAGATTTTATACTTAGCGACGAACAAAACAAAAAATAATTTATGGTAAAACTTTACTTATTATCCCATGGTCCAAGCTGGGCCAATGGCATTTCTTGGCCAGATATAGTGGTTATATTTATATATTTCCTATTCATAGTTTATCTTGGAATTAAATACAGTAAAAGCAAAGATGAAAAATCTTACTTTTTAGCTGGTAAGGGAATGAGCTGGTCAGTAATTGGATTGTCATTATTTGCTGCAAGTATTTCAAGTTCTACTTTAATTGGTCAAGCTGGTGATGCTTACAGTACAGGGATTGCGGTTTTTAATTATAATTTAATTTCAGTTTTGGTAATGGTCTTTTTTGCATGGTTTATTTTGCCATTCTACTTGAAATCAAATATTTTCACCATACCAGAATTTTTAGAAAAGCGATTCAATATAGCTTCTAGGTACTATTTTTCTGCTGTAACTATAATTGTTAATATATTTTTAGATGCAGCTGGATCATTGTACGCTGCAGCCATGGTCATGAAGTTGGTATTTCCTGAAACCTCAGTTTTAACCCTTTCAATTGTTTTTGCAATTGTGGTTGCAATTTATACCATTCCAGGAGGGCTATCTGCAGCAATAAGAGTAGACCTAATGCAGGGGATATTTTTACTTGTAGGGTCAATCGTTTTAACTATTTATGCAACCAACAGTGGTGGTGCAGATTATGTTAAACAACTTCTTTCAGAAGGTGATATTCTTATGAAATTAGTAAGACCAATGGATGATTCCTCAGTGCCATGGTTAGGCATGATTGTTGGGATTCCAATTTTAGGAATGTTCTTTTGGGGTAATAATCAACAATTGGTCCAGCGTGTTTTGACTGCCAAAACTGTTGATGAGGGAAGAAAAGGGGTCCTGTTAGTAGGCTTTTTAACAGTTCTAACATTGTTTTTAATAATTATTCCTGGGATTATGGCTATAAAACTATTTCCCTCTCTGCCCAAACCAGACATGGTTTACCCAACTTTAATTATGGAATTAATGCCAAATATTCTTATTGGCTTTATGATAGCTGCAATGGTTGCTGCACTAACCTCATCTCTAAGCGGTTTGTTAAACTCTGTTGCTACACTTTTCACAATGGATTTTTACGCTAAGATTAAGCCGAAAAGCACATCGAAGCAAAAAGTAAGAGTTGGTAAAATAGCCTCTATTTCAGTACTTTTAATTGCAGTTTTGTGGGCGCCTCAAATTGGAAAACAGTTTGGAACATTACTTAAATATTATCAAGAAATGTTATCGATAATGGCTCCTCCAATTGTAGCTGCTTTTATTTTGGGTATATTTTGGAAAAGAAAAAATGCTACTGGTGCTTTTTCAGGACTAATTGCAGGAATTTTATTGGGAATAGCCAATATAATTTTTAAGGTTAACTATGGATATTCAATATTTGGAGACATTCACTTTTTACTTACGGTACCCTATTATTTTGCTTGGAGTATGTTAGTTATGGTGGTTGTTAGTTTACTCACAAAAAAACCTCCTGTAGAAAAGATAGAAAATCTAACTTTTTCGTTAGACGAATTCAAAAGAGAAACAATTAATCTAAAACAACAAGCATTCTATAAGAGCTACAGATTTTGGTCTTATTTACTTATAGCTTTTTGTGTGATTGTTTTAGTTCTTTACTGGTAAAAATAGATACATTATGAAAAATTTAAAGACCTCTAAAACGATACTTTTCTTGTTTTTGACTTTGAACACTTTTTTTTCTAGTGCTCAAAAAGAAACAAATAGAAAGCCTAATTTTTTATTTATTCTTGTGGACGATCAACCATTTGATGCACTAGAATCTAGTGAGAGATATCCTTTTTTAAAGACGCCAAATATGCAACGACTTGAGGATGAGGGGGCAAAATTTGAAAATTATTTTGTCACTCAATCTATTTGTTCGCCATCAAGAGCAAGCTTTTTAACAGGAACATACCCCCATATTCATGGTGTAAACCAAAATAATCAACACGTAGATCCCGATTGGAAATCTTATCAACCTTACAATCAACATTTACAAAAAGCTGGATACCAAACTGCACATGTAGGAAAAATCCATATGGCACATTACAAGGGTAAAAAGCATATTAGACCTGGTTTTGACTATTGGTTTAGTTTCAAAGGACAAGGGGAGTATTTTGATCCAATGGTCAATGACAATGGTCGAGAATACCAAGAACAAGGTTACATGACTGATATCCTTACTGAAAAAGCAATTGATTGGCTGAAAACAAAGCGTGTACCTGGCCAACCTTTTAGCCTTAACTTGTGGCACAAAGCAGTGCATGAAGATCATTCTCCAGCACCAAGACATAATAAGATATATAAGAATGATAGTTTGCCAACTCCTCCTTATGATACTCACCTAGAAAACTTTGCCGGGAAGCCTGAGTGGCAGCGCATCAAAGCTTGGGACTCAAAATGGCGAAGCTATGTTCCCTCCGATTCATTAACGCCAAAAAAGTGGCCAATTAAAGGGTATAAATTTAAAAGCCTTTTAGAAACATTATTGGCTGTAGATGAATCCTTGGGTAAAGTTTTAGCCACTTTAGACGAATTAGGAGAACTAGATAATACCGTGGTTATATATAGCAGTGACAATGGTTATTTTATGGGAGAACACGGGTATTGGGACAAGCGTATAGCTTATGAAAGCTCTATTAAAATCCCTATGCTTATAAGATATCCTGAGAAGATTAAAGCGGGGACTGTCATAAATGAAAACGCATTAAATATAGATTTGGCACCTACTATTTTGGAGTTAGCCGGAGTAGAAACACCAAAATATATGCAAGGTGAATCCATGGTTTCTCTGTTTGAAGATAATTCTGAAAAAACAGACTGGAGAGAATCATTTTTATTTGAATATTATGTTGACGATGCTTATCCCTATGCTGGACCCGATATGTTGGCTGTACGAACCAATAAATATAAATTAGTTGATGCTTTTTTAAAGGATGATTTAGACGAGTTATATGATTTAGAAAACGACCCAGGAGAAATGCATAATTTAATTGATGATTCGGATTATGATTTGATTGAGAAAGAATTAAGGCAAGAATTGGAAAATTTAAAAGTAAAATATAAATACAACACAGATAGAGATTGGTGGTTAAGAACTCAGATTCCAAAGAAAAATAAAAAAAAGGTCAACGGAAGCCATTAATTATCCATTCTTAAATTGTTTCAGAATGCAAATGTTTAAAATTTTAAAATGAAAAAAAAAAATTATTATTTGTCTCATAATTTTGGGAACAATAACCACCTTATTTGGACAAAACAAATATGAGGAACAGCAAAAACCCAATGTGTTGGTAATTATGTGCGATCAATTGAATTATAAGGCTTTAAGTTGCTATGGTGGACCCATATCCACCCCTAATATTGATCGTATTGCTAATGAAGGTGTTAAGTTTAACAGAGCTTATGCTACAACGCCTTTCTGCTCACCTTCTCGTGCATCCATTGTAACAGGTTTATACCCACATCAACATGGCGTTGTTCAGAACTTAGGATTTTCTCAAAAAGAAGGCATTACGATTGAGGATGAAACAACAGGTAAGCTTTTGTATGAGAACGGCTATTCTACACATCAATACGGTAAGTGGCATGTAGAAAGTGATTCGTTGAATTATCTGCCATATTATACCGATCAGTACGATTATGGGTATCAGTACAAAAACGAAATGCATAAACAAGGAATCACTGTTCGTAAGGATGATGGACAGGACTGGATGTCGTTTTATGGTCAATATTGGCCAACAGAAGTAATCCCCTACATGAAGGGAATTAGAAATTATTTAGAAGAAATTTGGAAGGATAGACCTATTAAAGATGTACCAATTAAAATGGGGCGTTTGCGATTACAACCCGAAGATTGGATTGATGATAAATTGACCAATCTAACGGTGAATCAAATTAAAACCGTTGTGTCTAATAAGAATCCTTTTTTTATTACCACCTCCTTTATATGGCCTCATGATCCTAACTTTCTACCTAATCCTTATTATAACTCAATCAATCTAGATTCGTTGCAAATTCCAGATAGCAAAATCCCTGAAAAGAGATTTGAAAAATCTTGGTCTAGAAGAATGGTAAATGGTTATGGTGATAAGGGCTTGAAAGAATTTTTACGTATTTATTACGGGGCAGTCAAGTATTTAGATGATCGAGTTGGAAGAATTTTAGATGAATTGGAAAAACAAGGGATTCTGGATGAAACCTTAATCATTTTTACTTCAGATCACGGCGATATGATGGGAGGTCATGGTATGGTTTGGAAGAGCAATACTTCTTTTTATGAAGAAATTGCAGCCATCCCATTTATGATTCGCTATCCAAAATTGATCGAACCCTCTGTTTCTGATATGCATGTTAGCTTAGTAGACATCAAACCTACCATTTTAAATTTCACAAAAACTCCTTACAATGAAAAAGTATCTGGTGTAGATTTAATACCTTTTATAACTGGAGAGAAGGATAAATCTCTAGGTAGAAAATACTCATTTAGTCAGCGAATAACACCTGATAAAAATGGGAGGCGAAACATCAACAAAACTTCAAAAGGATCCTTCATGATTCGTGGTGATCGTTTTAAGTTAATTATTTATCCAGATGGAGAAAGATTTTTTTATGATTTAAAAAATGACCCTAGTGAAATGAAAAATATTATTGATAATAAATTATATAAAAATCAAATTCTGGAAATCGAAACTGAATTACAAAAATGGTTAGATGAAACTAATTGGAGGGGTCAAAAGGTTAATTATAAATACTTACAGTAGGATTAAACGGAATATCAATAAATATATTCTCCCAGAATTGGATTACATAATACTATTTAAAAAATTTAAAAATAGTATTTTTAAATTATGAATAAAAAGGTAATTTTTCTTTTTTTACTAAGCGTATTACTAAATAATTTACTGTTTGGTCAGCAAATCATTCATTATGATAATGATGATGGGCTAATGAACGGGACCATTAATGCTTTTGAGCTTGACAGTCTCGGTTACATGTGGATTGGTTCAGATCAAGGTCTGAAAAAATTCTCTGGCTCGAAACTTCAATCTTATAGTTATAACTTTAATAACCAAATTGATGAAATTAGAGCACAAGATATCATTAATGTAAATGGTGAAATTTTCTTAATAAATGCAAAGGGGCATTTAATGAAATACGATTATTCTACAGATGATTTTAAACTTATTTATTCCAATCCAAGCAAGAGATTTCTATCTTTAGGTAATTTAGAAGATAGGTATTTATTGATTGGAGCTAGTAACGCCCTTATATTGTATGAACTAGAATCAAATAATGCTCTTATTTATCAAAATAATTTGATTAATCGTGAAGTAAAAGTTCATAACAATTTGTTGTATTCGGCCACACCCCGAGGGCTGGTAGTTTACTCTATTGATGAAAATAAAAACTTTCTGAAGGAAAAAACCTACTTGATTAATCAAGACATCATAGATTTTGATTTTAACTCCCAAAATAAGTTATGGGTTGGTACTGAAATTGGCGGTTTATTTGTAATTGAAGATTCCAACCTAATTTCTGTCAACCTTGGCGTTTTCTACAACAAATCGTATGCCATTAGAAAAATTAATTTTGACCAAGAGGATAATGCATTAGTTGCAATTGATCGTTTAGGTTTATTTGTTATAGATGATAATTATAAGGTTGTCAAAATATACAGTCATGATGTTGATGATAATAATTCAATTTCTCAAAACAGTATATATGCTATTCATATTGATAAACTGAATAATTATTGGTTGGGTGTTAGGGAAGGAGGCGTCAATATTATTAAAGATCGTGAAAATACTTTTGAAAATATTTCACATATTAAAAACTTATCCAACAGCCTACCCAACAATAATGTTCGTTCTATTGTTGAATCTAATGATAGAGAAGTTTTGTTTGGAACTGAAAACGGACTGAGTGGTATAAAAAATGGGTTTTGGAGTAATTACAACTCTTCGGCAAAATTAAACAATACTGCAATTCTAGCCATGTCAAAGTATAAAGACAAACTCATTTTGGGAACCTATGGCGAAGGGTTGTTTACCTATAATAACAAAAACAAAACCACAAAAAAATTAAAGATTAATTTTTTAAAACCCAATAGTTTCATTTTTCATATTGAAGTTTTCAAAGATGATCTGTGGGTTAGTAATAGTGGGGGACCTCTTTTGCACTACAGAAATTTAGAATTTGTTCATGCCTATTCAAAGGGTCTAGTAAGAGATTTAATTAAAACTCCAAGCGGATTAATCTATTGTATTTCAGATACTGGTTTTCATCAAATTAGTTCTGACACAAATCAAACCACAACTTTCTTCAGTGATATTTATAACTCTGCAAATTTGGGCTATTCATTGTTTTACAATGAAAATAAAAATAAAATTTTTATTGGAGGTAAAAATGGCCTTTACAGCCTTAAAATTAACAATGATTCTGTTGGGTCTCTTCACAAAATTAATGACAAAGTTGGAGTGGTTTATTCCATTCAATATGATAAATCTAACCATCTATTCCTTGGGTGTAGTACAGGACTTTGGAGTTTTAATCTAGAATCAGAGCAATTAAGGAAATTTGATTCTAATGACGGTGTTTTTATTCCTGAATTTGGTTTTGGTGCATCTACCCAATTAAATGATGGAAGATTACTATTTGGAGGGCCAAAGGGCGCAGTATGTTTTGATCCAAAAAAAATATTACCGGATAAATCTATATCCAATTTGATGATTACTGATTTTAAAATCAATGGAAAATCTGTTGACCGCACTGTCTTGGACCAAAATATAAATTACACAGATCACATAAAATTAAGTAGTAGCAATAATTCAATATCTTTTAGTTTTGATGCTGTTAAATTACAGGGATCTAATCATAACTCATTTGAATGGCAATTACTCGGCCACGATAGTAAAATAAAGTCTTCAGATGGTTCTGAAAAAATTAGTTACAATAACCTAGATTCAGGTGATTACGAACTCAAATATTCTGTATTCAATGCAGACGGAATCAAGCAGATAGAAAGAACTAAACATATTACGATATTACCTCCAATTTGGGCTACACCAACTGCTTTTTTATTTTATGTTATGGTTTTAATCCTTTTGAGTTATTTAGGCTTCTTATTATACAGAAATAATGAACGAAAAAAATTTAATGAAAACAGAATTAAATTCTTTGTTGAAGTAGCACACGACATTAGAACACCAGTTTCTTTAATTCAACTTTTAGTCAAACAATTATCCTCTCAAAAAAACACAGAAAAATCCATTGAGCTTATTCACAGAAATGCTCAAAATTTAAATGAATATGTTACACAACTCCTAGACTTTCAGAAAATTGACAGAAATCAACTTAAAATAGTTGTTTCAAAAGTAGATTTGAAAGATTGTTTACTTGAAATTGTGTCTGATTTTAAGCCATTAATTGAAGAAAAATCTCTAAACATAGAATTATTGGTCAATCACATTCCTGTTTGGATAGATGTCTCTAAAATGAGAAGAATCTTTTATAATCTTATTTCCAATGCCATTAAATACACCCAGCATGGCGGAGAGATTTCCATAATTGCTAAAATGGATGAAAGAGTGTTGACTATCAATTTTATCGATAATGGAGTTGGAATCCCTGAAAAACAACAAGAACTAATATTCAATAGATTTACAAGAGGCACCAATGTTTCTAATAAAGGAATGCCAGGAACTGGAATTGGTCTGATGCTTTCTAAAAAAATTGTTGAACTCCATGGTGGCAAGATTATTTTGGAAAGTAAAGAAAATATTGGTTCAAAATTCACAATAGAATTACCATCAGGTACCCAGCATTATAAAAATGATCAGATCTCATATGAAATAAATAATTCTTCTTCAAATAGTGTTGATGAATTATTACATCAAGACCAAACAATTTTATTGGTTGAAGATAATGATGAGCTTCGTCAAGCCATTAAAATTGAGTTAGAAAAGTATTTCAATGTCATTCAAGCCATTGACGGGAAAGAAGGATTGGTTCTGGCCTTATCCAAAAATCCTGATATTATCGTAACAGATGTTATGATGCCTAACGTTAATGGAAAAGAACTCTGTAAGGTTTTGAAAAGTAATTTCAAAACCAGTCATATTCCTATAATCATGTTAACAGCTCTTGCAGATTTGGATGATAAAATTATTGGCCTAGAAACTGGTGCAGATGCTTATGTTGAGAAACCTTTTAATGTTTCCATTTTATTAGCCACGATAAAAAATTTACTTCACTCTAGGCAAAATATTACCCCACTATTAAAGGGTAAAAGTGTAACACGACAAATGACACCAGATGAAAGTTTCTTATCTGATATTGTTGAAATAATTAAATCCAACCTGACAAAAGAGGACTTTTCTATTGATGAATTGGGTCAAATGATGGGTTTGAGTCGCTCAAGTTTATTTAGGAAAATAAAAAGTTTAGCACAAATCTCTCCATCCGATCTCATAATCAAAATAAAACTTAACAAAGCAGAGGAATTATTGAAATCTAATAAATTTTCTAGGGTTTCCGAAATTGCTTATGAATCGGGATTTAAGGATCCTAAGTATTTTAGTACATTATTTAAAAAACATTATGGAAAGACCCCAAAAGAGTTCATGCAAAACTAACATAAAAACCAATATTCCGGTATAATTGATGAAATTAATCGTTTCTTTTGAAACGAAGCATCCAATTCATTACATCTTGGTCAAAAATATTACCTGTATGATTTTTATTAAAAAAAGTACGATCGTAGATACCATTGTCGATCCGATGAAATTGTCCATCAAAATCATCTTGAGTAAAAACAGTTAATTTTTGATGGTTTTGTGACGGGTATAAAGCTTTAAAACTTGCTACTACCTGAATACTTCGGTTCACACTTACAGTAGGATCTTTGTCTCCATGGAAAGCCCAAAATGGCATCATTTTTAGAGGCTCTACGTTTTCTATTCCATCTGGAGCACCAGCCATAGATACCGCTGCTGCTATTAAGCTATTTTGGTAGCCAAATTCTTCTAAATAAGACCATGCGCCAAACCCTCCCATGCTAAAACCACTGATGTAAATTCGGTTGGTTTTTGTAGCATTTGCATAATTTGATTTGATGTATTCAATAAAATTTTGAAGTTGATTAGGGTTCCAATTATTATTTGTTTGTGGAGCGAAAACTGCTACAGGAACTGCAGGATTCCAAGCCCCAATTTTAATGGCTCTAATGGCTGAATTTTGATCAACTTTGTTGATGTCATTGGGGTTATTTTGACTGTTACCACGACTACCAACACCGTGCAAACATATTAAAACAGGGTATTTTAACCCATCTTCTCCAAAGGCCTCAGGTTTTCTCAAGACATATCCATATGGCGACGGATTTTCTCCTTTGAGACTAACCACTTTGATATAGTTTGGATCAGTTGGAAGATCTGATAAATCTGAAAGATCCGTTTCTTCTACAAATTGCTCAATGGTTGGTTGAGGACTTTGAGGCTCAGTAATTTCATTTTCACTAGATTGACAAGTTATAAATGGAGTAAAAATAATGAATAAAACAACTAAAATTTTTGATTTCATAATTATTGATTTTTATGAAATTATACAAATTATTCTATGATAATGTTTGAAATCTATTCACATTAGTTAATAATTCGAAACTGTAACTAAAATTTAATTCTGACCACTAATCAAACCATTTTGGAATATAAAAAAACCTATATATTTTTAAAATAAGTTTTATTGGTCATGTAAATAAATTTAATCAAAAAAATAAATAATTTCAGTGAAAAATTCCTTGGCTAAGCTTACTAAACTAATAGTTGTTTTAATTTCAGTTTTTGTTGTTCTTGTGGCGGTAACCACCAATACCTCAAAGCAATCCAAAGAGGCTATTGATAATCAAATAAAGTCATTCAACTTTGCATTAAGTACACAAACTGTGGGGTCCAAATATAAGTTTACAGATGAGACCATGTTGGTTGAAACTGCAAAACAAATCAAAGCGATGGGATCAAATCTTCTGAAATTTTCCATGCATCCTCGTTATTGTACTGAAAACTACAACCTCCCCAAAAATGATAATATCACATCCTTAAAAAAATTGGCCAAACTTGAGCCGTCAATGAAGGAGGTTTTGGATATGGATTTTAAGTATTATCATATTTGGGTTTATGGGTTTTCCCAGTACACACCAGAACCCCCAGGCGCCAAAGATGATACAACTCAAATCAAATTTATCAATGGTTACCCAGAGCAATATCAAAAAGCATTGTATAATGAAATTTATGAATTTGCCACCTATTTACTTACCAAATTCAGCGGTTCTGGAAAGGTGTTTTACCTAGGTAATTGGGAGGGAGATTGGCATTTGAGATCTGATTATGACAGATCAAAACCAGTTAATGAAAACACTCTCAAAGGAATGACAAAATGGGCTCAGATTAGACAACAAGCTATTGATGATGCTAAACGCGATATTAAGCACAATGACGTTGAGGTTTATCACTACATTGAAGTTAATTTAGTTAAAAAAGCAATGAATGATCCTTATGCTAAAGTGGTTGCCAATACTATTGTCAACGTGGTCAATCCAGACTATGTATCTTATTCTTCCTATGATGCAACAAATCCTTACAAAAACGAGGAAGATTTAAACAAAAATCTTAAGGGTGCATTGGATTATCTTGAAAGTCAATTGTCTCACAAGGATAACCTACCAAGCGGGAAACGAGTGTGGATAGGGGAGTATGGTAATCCCAGCATGAAGCATAATGATGAGATGCAAAACAAGAGATCTATTTGGACTATCAAAACTGCGCTAGAATGGGGAACCCCTTTTGTATTGTATTGGGAAATGTACAACAACGAAGTGAAGTCCAAAACAGGAGAACATGTGGGCTATTGGTTGATTGATAACGAAGGTCACAAACAGCCAATTTGGTATACCCATCATAATTTTTACAAAGAATCTAAGGCCTTTTTGGAGCGTTATACAAAAAAGCACAAAACCATGCCTTCGTTTGATGTTTTTAGAAAAGAAGCTCTGAAATTTAATAGCTTAAATTTTTAACAAAAAAATAATGAAATTATCCACCTTACTTATTTTTTGCTTTACATGCAGTGTTTTAACATCACAAACACCAACCTATGATGAGGTTTTCCAATTGGAACCCTACAATTATATTTTAGGAACCCATGCTATTGGAGGCAAATATCAATTTACCAATGAATCGAGACTAATTGAGCAATCTAAGCATATCAGGGCTATGGGATCTAATATTTTAAAAATCTCATTGGGGCGCAGTTCTCCAAAAGTATATGGTCTAAGTCAAATCAAAACCAATTCTACACTTGAATTATTTAAATCAAATCCAGATTACAAAATGGCTTTTGATATGGATTTTAAATACATATTTGCGTGGGTTCATTCTTTAACTGACGTACGTTGGAAGCAAGGTATTGATAAAGACGAAGAACAAAAGCTCTATGAAGAAATGTTTGAATTTGTATCCTATCTTTTAACGACTTACAATAACTCAGGAAAAACTTTTATGATAGGCAACTGGGAGGGTGATTGGTTATTACATAAAAATTATGACAGATATATGACTCCTTCTAAATCTCATGTTAAAAACATGACTAAGTGGTTTAAAATTAGACAAAAAGCAATTGATGATGCCAAAAAAATGACAACTCACGAAAACGTTTTTGTCTACCATTACATTGAGGTAAATCTAGCAACAAAAGGAATGGAAGGTGAGGTATGTGTATCTGAAAGTGTACTGCCAAAAGTCAATGTAGATTTTGTATCCTACAGCAGCTACGAGTCCATAAAAAATAAAAATTTCGAAAAAAAGAAGCAAACGCTAACAGAAATAATTGATTATTTGGAGGGGAAGCTAAAGCCTAAAAAAAACTTGCCATTTAAACGCCGTGTTTTTATTGGAGAGTATGGCTATCAAGCCAACAAAAAAAATCCTCAAACTTTCCAAAAACAATTTGAGGAAACAAAGGAAATTATGCAAATTGCCCTTGAACTGGATTTACCTTTTGCTTTGCATTGGACTATGTACAACAATGAGTATGCCAAGAATGGAGATTCTAAGCAAATGTCATTAATTAGTGAAGAGGGTGAAAAAAGGCCATTGTATTTTTTCCATCAAAATTATTACAAAAGAATGAATGCTTTTTTGAAAGAATACAAAATCAAAAACAATTCTTATCCTGATTCTGAGGCCTTCAAAAAAGAAGCTTTAAATATTTTAAAGACCCTGTAATAAATGAAATTAAAACGCTTCATATATGATACATTAAAACATCAAATACTGATGTTTGTATTTATTGCATCTTGTGCTCAAACTTTTGCACAATTGTCTTTGGTCAGCAACCAAGACATTAATTTCTCAAACGTGGTAAGTACAGTATCTAGCGGCGATTGGAGTAATCCTAATATATGGAGCTCCGGATCGGTACCAACTGCTGCTGACAATGTGAGTATTGAAAATCATACGGTCTATATTGATCTTGTGGGCACAAGTTCTGGTGAAATTGTTGATTTGTGCAATAATTTAAGAGTACAGTCTGGTGGCGTTTTAAGAATGGGTCATGATTTGTCAAATTTTGCTAAAGACTTAAGGATAAACGGAAGTATTTTGTGTTTGGGAACTTTCTCAGCAGGAAGAGAACAGCCCTCAGGCTCTGGAGACGGAAGCCTTTACAATCATAATAGCCTGATTTATTTAAATTTGAATCAAGAGACAACCTACATTTCTGGCTCTGGATTTTTTAATCCAAAATCTCTCATTGTTTCATCTACTGAAGATAACAAAACCTTAGTCATTGACCATTATAACGTAATTATTGACGATAGTTTTGTTTTAAAATCTGATTTTAGAATCAACGCAACCATTGAGTACTATTCTTATGTCAATATTAAACAGAATCTTGGACTAACAGGAAGTACTTTCCAATGGAGTTCTCCAACCGCCAAAGCCGATCTTACTATCAAGGGCGTTGTCTTGGCGGATAATGTAAGTTTGTTTACAAAAAATCCAAATCTAGGCGAATCCTCTTCTTTGACTGTAAGCAACAAGGGCAGTTTATATGTAAAATCTATTAATGAAGGTGAGCTCGGCGTGACTTCTGCCGCTGCTGGATTTAATTTAAACATCAATAACGGTGGATTGTTACGACTTGGGGAGGGTGTGGAATTTGATAATCTAACCCAAAATAATCCAAATTTTTCACTATCCAATAATGGCGATATCCGAGAACATTATTCCGAAACCTTGCCAACAAAAAATCAAATTACAGCTGCAATTAACAATCACGATCCAAATCTTGGTGCAGACGCTTGTGATATTGTAGATATTTTTGGATCTAGTCATATTGCAGGCTGGTACAACTTTACCGATACACCCTATTTGTTGGAAGGTTTGGATTTTTATGAAGATTTTGGGGCAACCTCAATCAAAACAACACTCACGGCCACCAATGGCAAAATGTTTAGTGCTTATCCTTTTAACCACAATTGGCCAAACTTTCAAACTCTCAATCAAATTGCTCAACACCAGTTCATAGACTCATTGTTTAGTAGAAGTCATATTAAAACCCATACATTTTGGACTACATCAAAAAATAAGGGCGATTGGAAACAGGGTCCAGACTTTGACCATCAAAGCTATTTAAATGAGGAGCAACAATTTTATGATCTGACAGTTCATTTGCTCACTACCTATGGACAAATGGATAAAAAATTTGTTTATCAAAATTGGGAAGGTGACTGGATGTTGCGTGGTCAAGGGGTGCTATGGGAGCAAAATCCATCACTAATACCAGATGATGTGAATTGGGATATTGAGGGAATGGCTCGTATGTTTAGAGTGCGTCAACGCGGGACAGAACGGGCAAGAAATGAATTCCCAAGCTCTGTTGCAAAAGTTTTTCATGGGATAGAATTTAATAAGCTGTGGTGGAATGATAATGGTACTCGTAAGACCATGATGGATAGTAACATTCCTTGTGTTGTAGCAGACGTTGTTCCAAAGGCACGTATTGATTTATCTTCTTGGTCAGCTTATGATGGGGGCTGGACCAATTCTGCAAATCCTCATGGTCACGCCATGTGGAGGGGCTTAGAGATGGCCAGATATTTAACAACAGAATCTCAAGATTTTCCAACTGCATTTCCTGTGCAAATCGGTGAATTTGCAATAAATGAAAACCCACCATATAATGGTAATAATAATCAGGCTTTGATCAACGAGCGTTATGGCCGTTACGTTGGCTTAGCACTTGCTTTGGGGATTCCTAATTTTTATCTATGGAATCTTTATTGTTCAGGGCAACAAGGCGGACCTGATGGATTTACTTGGCAAAAAGGTGTACAATACGATACAGATTTTCTTTACGATTGGATGGATGGCAAATGGTTGATTGAACCCGATGGCTCGTGGGGGCATGCTGCTAATTTTTTGATGGAACAATGGGCTTGCAATTTATCTACTCCCTCGACATTAGCAGAGAACAACATTATAATTTTCCCAAACCCCTCAGCGCACTATTTTAGCATAAGTGGTGTTCAGGGACCAATATTTGTATCGATTTACGATATGCAGGGAAGATTAGTTAAATCCATTAAAAATACATTGAATTATACAATTGACACCTCAAACCTTGAAAAGGGGTCTTATGTACTTCACTTAAAAACCTCAAGTTATGAAATCACTAACAAAAAAATAATTATTAACTAAAACCAAAATTAATGAGAAAGTTTATTCTATTTTTTCTTGTTTTACCACTTTTCGTTTTGGCTCAACAACAAGTTGTAGTTAAAGGGACTGTACTAGATGAGGAAAATAAACAACCACTTCCAGGAGCTTCAGTACTGGAGAAAGGAACATCAAATGGTGTTGTAACGGATTTTGATGGTATTTTCGAAATCAATACTACACTTGGAGCTACATTATCAATTTCTTATGTCGGTTTGAAGACTCAAGAAATCGTTGTAGATTCCGAAACTGTGCAAGTATACTTACAAACAAACCTAGATCAACTAGATGAAGTTGTTGTAAGTGTTGGGTATTTTGATGTCAGTAAGAAAGATTTATCGGGATCGATTTCACAAGTCACCACGGAAAAACTCGAACAAAACAGAACTTCTTCAGTTGAACAATTACTACAAGGTCAAGTATCAGGCGTAGTGATATCAGATAGTTCTGAGCCAGGAGGTGGTACAGGAATATCCATCAGAGGAACAAACTCGCTATTGGGTGGAACTCAGCCTTTATATGTTGTTGATGGAATTCCTATCGATCCACTAACAGATGCAGAAGGTAATACTGGAGGTGGTCAAGCGCAAAACTCTATCGCATTTTTAAATCCCAACGATATTGATAAAATTGAGGTATTAAAAGATGCAGCTGCAACAGCTATCTATGGCGCGCGTGGTGCCAATGGAGTTATAATTATTACCACTAAAAGCGCTGACACTTCTAATGGTAAAGATTCTTTTACAGTAAATATTGATTCTTCAGTCAATGAAGTTATTGATTTTATAGATGTATTAGATGGTCCTCAGTTTGAGTCATATATGAACCAGAGAGCACTAAATCAATTGTATGTAAATATTTCAAATCCAGATTTATACGGTTCTGGTGCTTTTGATGGCTCTCAAGCATTGGACCCAGCGGTTTACACAGAACTTTCTGGGTTTGCATTGCCTTACCCAGAAACTACAGGAGTAAGTAACAATTGGCAGGATATTACATATAGAATGGCCTATTCTGATGCCTATAACGTGTCGTACACTGGCGGTAATCGTAAGAACAATATTTTCACAAGTTTAGGTATTCAAAATCAAGAAGGTGTAATTTCCAATACAAATAATCGTAGAATTACATCAAACACAAACATTAGACGCAAAATGTTTAATGATAAAGTTGATTTAATTATTAAAACAAATATTGCGCACAATTCAGGAAATGCTTCATCTGTTGCTAATGGTCAAATCTTTCAACAAAGAGGCGTGGTATCTCAAGCATTGAGGTTTCAACCAATTTTTGATTTGCTAAGCCCTGGGGAGGATGATGATGCTTATGCTGACTTAAATGAAAATCAATTAGTTTCAAATCCGTACACGCTAGCAACTCTTGTTCAAGATCATAAAAAATCTGTAAATTTTGGTCAAGCTTTAGCGTTAATCACAAAAATTACACCAAAAGTCACTTGGGCTGTCAAAGGATTTTACAATCTTCAAAGAAGTAATCGTGATACCTATTATCCAACTAACACTACAAGAGGTAGAAGAAACAATGGTGAAGCTTCACAGTCTTATTTACAAAATGAAAAATTGTATGGCGAAACAAGCTTTCGTTATCGAAATAGATTTGGAAAACATAGAATTGATGCTATTGTAGTGGGAACTGTTGAACAAAATAAAATTCGAGCTCAATTTAATAAAGCTTTTGGGTTTGGAAGCGATGCAACATCATATTACACGTTTGAATCTGCAACAGACATCCTAGTTCCAATTTCCCAATTTAGAGAATTTGGATTGCTGTCCGGGCTGGCCAGAGTTGGATACAATTATGATCAAAAATATTATATTGATATCAACGCAAGAGTAGATGCCTCCTCAAAGTTTGCTAAAAATAACAAAAGTGCACTTTTCCCATCAATTGCATTGGCTTGGGCTGCATCTGAAGAGGATTTTTTAATGAATTCCAGTACAATCTCCAACTTACGTTTTAGATTATCCTATGGAAAAACAGGAAGTAACCCTATCGCACCTTATCAGTCTTTGGCGCTGATGACACCGATCAGATATAACTTTGATGATGAGCTGGTGGCAGGCTATTATGAATCAAATTTAGCTAATGACGATTTAACTTGGGAGACAACTGATCAAGCTAATTTCGGTATAGACCTTGGTTTATTTGATTCAAGAGTAAATTTCACGATTGATGCCTATCACAAAACAACCAAAAATTTATTGCAAAATGTAACTCTACCCGCTTCCAACGGATTTGTTTCCATTGTGGATAATTTTGGTGAGATTGAAAACAAAGGAATAGAATTTGCCTTGAACGCTTCATTGATAAACTCAAACGATTTTGATTGGAACGTTTCAGGGAATATTTCATTTAATCGAAATAAACTTCTTAAATTAAATTCAAATCTTGATTTTCAATTAGGCCCATCAGTTGGATTCAGTCAAGCTAATCCAATTGTTTTTCAAGAAGGACAGCCTTTGGGTATTTTTTGGGGCGCACAAACCGATGGAATTTACGAGAGCTGGGAAGAAGCAATTGCTAGTGGGATAGATGGTGCCGCTCCTGGTGAAATTAAATATGTTAATAATCATGTTGATTTAGATGCAAATGGTGATCCACTACCAGTTCAACAAATTAATTTTGATGATTATGTACAAATTGGTGATCCAAATCCCGATTATACAGCTGCAATAACTAATAACTTTAGATATAAGAATTGGGATTTAAGCTTTTTAATTACGGGTCAAAAAGGTGGTGATATTTTTTGGGTTGATTCCTGGGGTCTATACGGCAACCAGCAAAGTACAAACGTTTTACAAGCTTCATTTAACGACTCATGGACTGCTCCACTTTCCGTAGATTCATCAACAGGTTCAGTGGTTTATGACCCTTCAGTTGGTCAAATGACAGGAGTTCAACACCCAGCACCTTTGACCGATGCTGGTCAAAGAGCGTTGGCTTCAGACCGACAGGTTTTTGATGGTTCTTTCATCCGACTTAAAAACTTAAATTTAGGATATACCATAAATATGCAAAAAGGCAGATCTCTTAGATTATATCTTTCAGGAAATAACCTTTTAACTTGGACTAAGTATCCTGGTTATGATCCTGAAATTCAATCTTATAATAAAGACCCTCAGCGAAGAGGAGTTGATTTTGGAAGTTACCCCGGAACCCGTCGCTATACATTAGGATTAAGATTTAATTATTAAAAACAATGATTATGAAACAAATATTTTCAAAAATTACTAGTAAACTAATGCTGACAGTTGCTACAATTACTTTAATAGGGTGTAGTGATGTGTTGGACGAGAATTCTGTAGTACAACTTAGTACAGAACAATTTTATCAGGACGAAACAGACGCTTTGGCTGCCCTTTCGGGAGCTTATGCACGTTTAAAAGATGGTGTTGGTTATTACAGACAGCAGTTTTTATCCAATTTACATGCAGCCTCAGATCAGGGGACTTCAAGTTGGAAACATGGGAATTTTAGACGTGGAACGATCGTTCCGTCCGATCAAAATCTTAGAAATCCTTGGATTGAAATGTATATTGGAATTAAAGATGCCAACAACATCATAGCAAGAGTTCCTGTGATCGAAATGGATGAGGAATTGAAAAACCGTATCCTTGGAGAAGCTAAGTTTCTCAGAGGATTGCACTATTTTAATTTGGTCAGATGCTTTGGCGAAGTACCTTTAAGAACCGAGCCTACTCAATCTGGAGATGAAGGGTTAGCTGTTTCTACAATAGATGATATTTATGAAGTTATTATAAATGATTTTTCTTATGCTGCTGAACATTGTTGGGGTTTCAATGAAACAAGAGGGGGACAAACCAATAACATAGGAAGAGCGACTAATGCAGCTGCTCACGCAATGCTGGCAAAAGTTTATATTCAGATGGCATCTTCAAAGCGAACAGCTACAGAAGGTATTGAAGGGAATAACAGATATTTAGGAATTGCAGAGACTTCTGCAAATTTATATCAATTGGCAAAAGATCACTGTGATGCTGTTATAAATCAAGGGGATTACTCTTTAGTTTCAGATCTAGATCAATGGGTTGGGATTTTTGACCCAGCTAATGGGAATAACCTAGAAATGCTATTCGATATTCAAGGCTCTTCGCTAACAGAGCAAGGTACAGCCGTATCTAATCTATTTTGCCCAAGAGGGGCAGGCCTCAGTGGAGGAGGTTGGGGTGGTACTAATAAATTATTACCTAAATACATCAATTTTCAAATAGACAAGAACGATCCAAGATTTCAAAATGCAATTGTTCGTGAATATCAAGATGCTACAAGATCTTATGTTCTATCACCTGCAAGTACAGGTTATTTCAGAACAAACCTTGAAACAGGAGCACCCAATGGGACTTTATTTCAAGTATTTACATCAAAATATATTGACTCTAACGCTACTACAGAGTACACTAGTGAGCAAAATTGGCATGTAATTCGTTTAGCTGATGTTTACCTTATGCGTGCTGAGGCGATGGCAGAGATAAGTCAAAATCCAGCCACTGCTAATGATGACATAAACATGCTTAGAAATCGCGTAGGTATGACTGCTTTTGATGCCTCTGGAATGTCTATGAGTGATTTTAGAACAGCCCTTTTGCGTGAAAGAGGAGTAGAATTATTTATGGAAGGTCATCGGTTTTTTGATATCACAAGAATGGGTGTTTATGATGAATATTGTAGAACAGTCTTAAATAATAATATCGGAGCACGTCAACCTGAGGATTACACCTGGCCCATTCCACTTATTGAGACCACAGCAAACGATAATATTAATTAATTTTTAAACTAAAATAAATTGAAAAAATATCTAGGATTATTTTGTTTGTTTTTGGGCAGTTGGTTTTCAATTGCCCAAGAGCATCAAAAACCAAATATTGTATTTATAATCTCAGACCAGCACAAGCTCGAATCAACTGGGGCCTATGGAAGTAAATTAGCCATTACACCAAATATAGATGATTTGGCTAAAACGGGTATTGTTTTTACTAATGCCTATACACCAGCACCAGTTTGTGCTCCAGCCAGAGCGTCATTAGTTACAGGAATGTATCCTTATGCCAATGGAGCAATTTATCACAAGGCACCAATAAAACTTCCCGATGGTAAGATAAAAAATGTTGGTAGTGGGTATTTGCGGGAATCGGGTTATCATGAGGGGATTGTCACTATAGCAGATATTTTTAAAGAGCAGGGTTATATTTCTGCTTCACCGGGTAAAATGCACGTACACGGTGAGTTACAAAAAGATGTTGATGAGGATTATAAGGCCGGTAATACTATGGGTTTTGATGAGCCATCTTTACGCTACTACACGTATTTTCCTGGCGGTCATTATCAAGACGAAGTAGGTGAAGATACTTACATGAGGTATCGTCAGTTTAAAAAGTATGGAAAGACATACAAAGGGGGTTCTATGCATTTAAATGAGGAATATGTCCCAACTTTAGTTAAAAACGACGAAGATAATTTTGATATGGTTGTGGCCCGTAAAAGTGTTGAATTTATTGAAAAATGCGCCAAAAATGAACAAAATTTTTTCCTTCATGTTGGATTTGAAAAACCTCATGCGCCTTTTACAACAACTCAAACTTACTTAGATATGCATAATCCATCGGATTTTGAGTTGCCTGAAACATATGATGACTGGTACAAAAAGGGTAAGTATCCTTGGGTGCCAAATTGGGTACATTCAGGACTTCCCAAAAAACCTGAAAAAGCGAAAAACGTAATCGCAGCTTACAACGCTTGTATTACGGAGATGGATGATATGGTTGGTCGCGTGGTTCAAGCACTTAAAGATCAAGGGGTTTATGATAACACAATTATTATTTACACAACAGATCATGGGGAGCACTTATTTGAACATGGTCTTCGAGGAAAACACAATATGTATGAAGATGCTGTTAATGTTCCATTTATTGTATCATACCCTAAATTATTCAAACAAAATATTGTGAACCACTCGTTAATTAGCTTTGTTGATTTAATGCCAACATTTGCTGAATTAATTAATGGTAAAACACCAAATACAGCACAAGGAGTTTCACTGGTTGATCTTTTTAAAAGCGGGGATGTACTTGAAAATAGAGTTGTTTTTTCTGAGTTTAGAGGAGGCGATTATAAACTATTACCTGGTGCAAAAAATGTACCCTCTAGAATGATGCGCCAAGGAGATTATAAATTTATTTATACGCATGGAATAATAGATCAGTTGTACAATGTCAAAGTCGACCCAGATGAACTAGATAATCTTATTTTTAATGAAGATTACAAAGATATTTACCAGGACATGTATTTTAAAACTCTAGTAGATTGGCGTTTTCAAAAATATTCTCCAATTAAATGTTCAATAAAAAACAATACTATCAAATGGGAAAAGTCTAAAGATTTTAGTTCATATGCTATATACTATTCTGAAAATAAGAACTCAGATGGAGCAAAACTCATCTTAAATAACATTTCAAAAAATAAACTAAAAGTTAAAAAATTAGGATATTATTGGGTAGTAGGAAAACCTAATCTTATAAAAACATCAAGTTTTTATGGCCAGAACATTCCTGTAGCCGTTAAAGAGTATTCTTACACATTGCCTATTTCTGATGGAGTGAAATATTATTAGTCATCAAAACCTGGGGGGATATGTTTTATAAAGTGTTTAGTTTTTTAAAGTTGGTTTTCTTCCTGGGTTTTTTTAATATTTTTTACGCACAGCAATCTCCCAATATTCTTTTTATCTTAACTGATGACCTGGGGTATGGGGACTTGGGTTGCTATGGAGCCACTGATGTACAAACTCCTCATATCGATAGTTTAGCTCAAAAAAGTGTGCAATTTACACGTGCATACGCCAATAGCACAGTATGTTCTCCCAGCAGAGCTGCTATTCTAACTGGCAATTATCCAGATATGGTTGGAGTTCCTGGCGTAGTTCGTGATATGCCAGACAATACCTGGGGTAACCTTAAAGATAATATTAAAACACTTCCCGGTGAGCTCCTAAAATTAAATTACAATACAGCCCTTATAGGGAAATGGCATTTAGGTTACAAAAGTCCTGATTTGCCAAATGATAGGGGTTTTGATTATTTCAAAGGATTTGTTGGTGACATGATGGATGATTACCATACCCATCTTAGAAATGGTATCAATTGGATGCGTGAGAATCAAAATGAAATACATCCCAAGGGTCATGCTACAGATCTGTTCACTGATTGGACTTTAGAATATTTAAAGAATCAGGAGCAACAAGATTCACCTTTTTTTTTATTTTTGACTTACAATGCACCTCATGATCCTATTCAACCCCCAAATGAATGGTTAGATAAAGTCCGTAAAAGAGCACCTAATCTATCGCTAAAGCGCCAAAAATTAGTTGCACTAGTAGAACACTTGGACCACAATATTGGTCGCGTAATAAATCAAGTTGAAAATTCTAAGCTCAATCATAATACAATTATTATCATCACTTCTGATAACGGAGGGGCATTACAATACGGGGCTAGTAATTTCCCTTTTTCAGGTGGAAAAGGAGATTTTTTGGAGGGAGGTATAAGAATCCCATGTGTAGTTAAATTGCCTAATTCCAATGAACATAAATTGGTAAACAGACCACTGCTATTAATGGATTTTTTTCCAACTCTAATTCGATTTGCTGGTGGAAATTCGAGGTACAATCTACCATCAAAATCTATTTCTTTTCAATTTACAAACGAAAGCCAAACCTCTACCAGAACTATGATATGGGTACGCCGTGAAGGCCATAAATTTTCTGGTCAAGATTATTATGCCATTTCAAATGGACAATATAAATTACTTCAAAGTAATCCTTTCTCAAAGTATGAATTATTCGATTTAAAATCAGATTCAAAAGAAAGTCAGCCTATAGAAAATGTTGAGATAAAAAACATACTCCAAAAGCAACTTACAAAGCATATCCAAAAGTCTGGGTTAACTCCTTGGCAATAGCATATATTTTACTTCACTTTTCATTCTTGAGTTGATTTCACACCCTTTTGAACGGTATTCCAACTTTTTATTAAACATTAAAAAATAAGTTTATAAAAATTATAAAAAAATCATGAAAAAATTCACACACAAACTAATTATTGCATTGTTATTTGTCGGCTTTATTTCAACTGCTCAACAAAATACAAAGAAAAAAGCTCAAAAAATTGCGAATGAAATGACCCAAGTCTTAGATCTCAACAGAAAAGAGTCCAAAGCAGTTTATCAAGTTCAGCTAAATCGATTCAATGAAGGCAAATCTATTAAGAGTCAGTATTCTGACCAGCCCGAGGTTAGAAAAGAGAAATTAAGATTGCTAGGTAATAGAGTCTACAATGACTTAAAAGCAGTTATTGGAATAGAACGCCTAAAACAATGGAAACAACATAGAAAAAATAAATAATAAACTAACCAAAATTAAAATTATGAAACAAAAAATTACTTTTTTATTTATTACTTTATTTACGGCTTTTCTGTCTGCACAAACAGTAGAAATTGCTGGTACACCATATTCAACTATTGCAGAAGCTATAACAGCAGCTACAAGCGGGGATGTGATCGACATTACAGGAGTGCACGAAATTGGACCTGCTTTGAGCATTCCAAATACTTTTAGTGGAGCCATAACCCTTAGAGGCACTGATCCTTCGACTGATCGACTTGAAGGGGTTGCTTTTGATCAAACAAACCAGGACGGTTCTGTTACAACGGGTGTTCGAAACAGAATATTAGTTTTGTATCAACCAACCTCGCAAAATGTAAATCTAAGTATTGAAAACCTCACTTTAAAAAATGGAAATTCCACTGGACAAGGTGAAACCAGAGGAGGTGCAGTGTATGTTAATCAAAATTTTAATGGATCGCTTTCAATTACAAATTGTGTCATTGATGGTAACCAGGGTAATGAAGGGGGGGCTATTGCCTCATTAGGTTGTGATACAACCATCACAGACTCCACCATTAAAAATAGCGTTGGTACAAATGGTGGAGGTATGATTTTTACAAATAATGGAAATAATCCAGATATGGTGGTCAGTATTTCTGGATCACTTATTACAGGAAATACGGCAAACAACGGCGGTGGAGTGTATGTCAATGGGAACAATGGTAGTAGCGCTATTTCATTAAATATTGAAAACACCACCATAACCACTAATTCTGCGGTTAGTGGCACGTCCGGTGCTGGAGGGGGTGCTATTTGGTCGAAAGTTGCCAACGGCTCTTCCAACGTAGATTTGAAATTGGTTCATGTGACCATTGATAATAACAGTCATAGTTCTGCTGCAAAAAATGGATTGGCTTTTGCTGGTGGTGGTACAAACCCATTCACCAAAGTAGAAATTTATAATTCAATCATTGTCAATGGTGATGATCTAGCTCAAAAAGCGATTAACTGGGCCAAAGCCAAATCTGTTAATATTGTAAACTCCATTCTAGGCGGTAGCAATGCTGCAGGTACTGCAGTTGATGGTGTAGCTGCGAATGATTTTTTAAATGATGCTTCACTTAACAATTTACCTGGAAAAACAGCAACGTTTGCTGGATTATCATCTTCTGGACTTTCTAATGAAGGAGGACCAACTTTAGTTTTGGCAATATCTGAGGGAAGTAATGCAGATGATTATTGTACTGCAACGACAGGTATTTCTTTACCAACAGTAGACCAAAGAGGATATACAAGAGAAGGCTCAGCAGATGCTGGTGCATACGAGTTTGGTGGTACTCTTCCATTTGCAGCACCATCATGGGCAGGAGATTGGAAAATTTCTCCTGAGTCTGGATCATTAGCTGTTGGTAATGCTGCTAATACATCTGAAATTTGGTGGCAGTCAGCTGCATTAACTCATACAGAACGTGCTTGTTTATATGATGATATTTATTCTTTTGGAGCAGATGGCTCATTCCAAAATATTCTAGGCACCGAAACTTGGTTAGAAGGATGGCAAGGAACTTCACCTGATGCTTGTGGTACGCCTGTTGCTCCACATGATGGTTCTGTTGCAGCGACTTACTCTTATGATGAAACTGCGGGGACTGTTACTATAAACGGTGTTGGAGCCTATCTAGGCTTACCCAAGGCCTACAATGGAGGAGAGCTTGCAAACCCAGCAGATGCTCCTTCATCTATTACCTATACTATTGAATCTGTAGATTCTGATTTTATGACATTATATATTGACGTAGGAGGAAACTTTTGGAGATTCAAATTGATACGAGCTGATTTAGACATTCTGACTGATGTTACTTTCAGCGTTAATACAGCAAATATCACTGTGGGTGCCAATGGTATGTACTTGGGTGGAGGTGTAATTGGTGGTGCAAATGCAGTTGCATTATCTGATGCCGATAGCGATGGTACATGGGAGGCAACAGTTTCTTTAGCACAAGGGACAACAGGAAATTATATTTTCTTGAATAGTCCTAACGATGGTGGCGATTGGGGAGCCAAAGAGAATCTTGGAGGCCAAGAATGCGCCGATGCAAACAACTACAATGACAGGATATTAGCTGCTGTAGGGTCTGATGATTATACTTTAATGCATTGTTTTGGAAGTTGTGAAACAGATGGATCATGTCCAGCTCCGTTACTAGATCCTGAGGTTTGTGCACCTGTTGCTACTCATTTAGAGGCAGATGTAATTTCAGTATATAGCGATGCATATTCAGCTAACATATACACTGATTTAAATCCAAATTGGTGGCAAGCAACGGTTGCTAGTGAGATCCAAATTGGACCTGATAATGATTGTAATGTTCTAAAATATGAATCATTAAATTATCAGGGTCTGTTGTACCAACAGACCGATGTAACAACAATGGACTATGTGCATTTGGATTATTACACTGATAATTCAACAGCTATTGGTTTCTATGTGATTCAATCAGGTACAGGAGAAAATGGATATTTTATTCATGATGAATTGGGAATTACCACAGGTGAATGGGTAAGTATTGATATTCCACTATCTCACTATACCGGAACTGATTTATCTGGTGCAAATGAGATTAAAACAGACGGAAACGGGACAGTCTATCTAGATAATATTTATTTCTGGAGAGATTCTACTGCTAGTATTGATGAAAATGATACTTCACAGTTTTCTTATTACCCGAACCCTGTGAATGATGCATTAACCATCAAAGCACAAAAAGTAGTTGAAGATATTAAAGTATTGAATATTCTTGGGCAAGTGGTAAAGCAACAGACACCTAACACCATGGATTGTACTGTAGATTTATCTGCAATGCAGTCAGGTGCATATTTTGTACAAGTTTCTATTGGGAATACTGTAGAAACAGTTAGAGTACTGAAAAAATAATTTTTCAAAAACTTAAATTAACAAAGAAAACTCCGCTTCGGCGGAGTTTTCTTTATATTTATGAAATGTAAATTATAAATGAATGAATTTTGCAAAGACAAAAGAAAGCCAACTTGCAATTTTTCTGATGATTTTACTTTTTTGTCATTCTTGTAAAAAGTCTGAAAAAATAAAAACAAAAGAGCAAATTTCACAAATCCCCGGTATGGTTTGGATTCCTGGCGGTATATATGATATGGGAGCTTCCGATGGTGATCGTATGGCACTACCCCACGAAAAGCCCAAACACACAGTAAAGGTAGATGGGTTTTATATGGACGAGACCGAAGTCACCAATGCACAGTTTTCTAAATTCATTGAAGTCACAAATTATATAACAACCGCAGAGCGACCAGTGGATTGGGATTTAATCAAACAACAATTACCTCCAGGTACCCCAAAGCCTCACGATTCACTTTTATTACCAGGATCTCTTTTGTTTAAAAAAACAAAAGAATCGGTGCCTAATCTCTATGACTTTTCGCAGTGGTGGCGTTGGACTACTGGGGCCAATTGGAAACAACCAGAGGGGAAGGGGAGCAGTATAGATGGAAAAGATAATCACCCTGTTGTTCATGTGTCCTATGAAGACGCTATGGCTTATTGTAATTGGGCTGGAAGGCGATTACCCACTGAAGCAGAGTGGGAGTTTGCAGCTCGTGGTGGTAAGCAAGATAAGATTTATTTTTGGGGCGATTTAACGGATAAATTATCATCCTATGTCAACAGCTGGGAAGGGGAGTTCCCTGTGGATAATACCCAAGCCGATGGCTTTGAAAAAAGTGCACCAGTAAAAACCTATCCTCCAAACGGTTATGGGCTTTATGAAATTTCTGGCAACGTGTGGGAATGGACTAGTGATTGGTATAGCAGTCAGTACTATCAATACTGTAGAGAAAATTCAATAACTAATAATCCAAAAGGACCTAATGAGGCCTTTAATCCCAATAATCCGTATGTAGATGAGCGTGTGATTAGAGGTGGTTCTTTTTTATGCAATGCCTCCTATTGTGCCAGTTACAGAGTATCTTCAAGAATGGCCACCGATCCAAATACGTCTTTAGAACATTTGGGTTTTAGAACGGTGATGGACTTAAAAACGGAATAGTTATAAATTAGTTCAATAACTTCAATAAAGTTCGAACTCTCGTAAGTTTGGGTCACAGTCTAACCCGCAACCTTTAGAGTTGTGGGTTTATTTTTTATTCAAAATGTGTTTCAAAAACTAAAATAAGATCTTCTTTAAAGTTCGAAGATTCAAATACCTGGGTCACAAGAAGAGAATTGCTTAAATGTAGTTCTCTTTTTTTATATTTGAAATTTATATCGATAAAATCGTAATTGAGTCAAAAATTGCATTCACTCCTATAAATAATTTTATTAAAACACATATCAATAATTAAGATTATTCGTTGTAATTTTAGATATAATATTTTTGATATGCAGTTAAATAAAGTAGCTTTTATTTTTTTTATATTGATAATAAGTTCTTGTACACCTGATGATAGTGTTCTAATCCCTGTAACTATTGAAGAGCTTGACGAACTAATAGGTATATTACCAGATCAAGCAATAGATCCAATCGATAATCCAACCAATCCTGATAAAGTAGACTTAGGTAAAAAGCTATTTTGGGATCCTGTATTGTCTGGAAACTTTGATGTGGCTTGTGCAACCTGCCATCACCCAGATAAAGGCTGGGGCGATAATTTAAACAGAAGTATTGGAGTAGGCGGAATAGGTTTGGGAGAAAATAGATTAGGTGGTATTAAAGTAAAACGAAATGCTCATACAATTATTAATTCTGCTTTTAATGGCATTGATGTTAATGGTAATTATAATCCAAGTAACGCTGTTATGTTTTGGGATAATAGAGTAGTATCATTAGAAGAACAATCCTTAGTCCCAATTAAATCAATGGAAGAAATGAGAGGCAATATATACTCGGAAGAAGATGCAATAACAATTATATCACAGAGATTAATGGATATTCCAGAATATGTGTTTTTATTTGATAACGCTTTTGGTGACAATACAATAATTAACGGAGACAAAATCGGTAAGGCTATAGCTGCTTATGAACGAACATTAATTGCAAATAACAGTCGTTTTGATCAATATTATAGAGGAGATAATAATGCGCTTAGTGATACAGAATTGCAAGGCTTAAGTGCATTTGTAAGA
>MDSZ01147906.1_pt1 | contig 37497 bp, 26 predicted proteins | sample 811201 | NCBI WGS metagenome assembly MDSZ01 (sample SAMN05326647, study PRJNA326480) | marine metagenome | isolation source: seawater | place: Indian Ocean: North | collected 2010
GAATGCATCTCTTCTTTGAAGCCATCGACAATCAGGCTGCGCTCGGTGTTAATTCTGACTTCAGCATCGCCTGAGTAGCCTTTCATTTCTCCGGCAACCTGATGGCACAGCGCTGTCAGGTCAAAGGCCACACCATCCCGCTCCCGGCTCGCACTTTCCAGTTTGGATAGCTGAATAAGGTCGTTTACCAGATTTGTCATACGGTTCGCCTGGCTATCCATTTGTGCCAGTGCTTTAGACAGTGGAGCTGGCGTATCCATATCAGAGAGCATTTCCAGATAACCATTAATGACGGTTAGTGGTGTGCGCAATTCATGGGAGACATCGGCAATAAAGTCCTGGCGCATGGTTTCTACGCGTTTGCGTTCAGTGACATCTCTGACGAGCATGATTTTCTGATCGATACCAAATTCAGTGATCTGAACCTGCAGACTGACATTTCTGAGATCAAACTGCAGAGGCTCGCTGAAGTCGCTGCTGCGGAAATAGCGGACAAATTGAGGGGTGCGGATAAGATGAGTTATGTGCTGACCATTATCATCTTTACGCAGGTACAGCATACGCGTTGCTGCGCTGTTGAATGTCGTAATGTGGCCGGCGCTGTCGAGTACAACGACACCATCTTTCAGTGCTTCAATCCCCTGATTATAGCGTTGCAGCATTTTCGCCTGATTCAGCAGGCGATCTTTAAGTGTCTTTTCTCGTCGGATGATGCGGTCGGCAGAGTAACCTATCAATCCGCTGTCCTGTGGGGCCGGGCCCTGGCGATAACTCCATTTAAAAATAGTGGCCGCGTGGCGGATACTGATGATCTGTGAAACGACCAATCCGATCAGTAAGCCATACAGGGAATATCCGACTGACCAGCCGGCAGCGAAACCTGCAAGCACTATAATGCCAACCCGAAACAGCTCTCGCTGCAGTGCATCCTGATACAAACCTGCGTTACCTCACCTTACTGATCGGGAGAAAAACGATACCCACTTCCCCTGACTGTTTGAATCAGACGTTCGTGGTTATCGATAGAAATCGCTTTGCGTAAACGCCGGATATGAACATCAACGGTGCGTTCATCGATGTAGACGTTGCCGCCCCAGACCTTGTCGAGCAGTTGTTCGCGGGAAAACACCCGGTTCGGGTGGCGCATAAAGAATTCGAGTAGCTTGTATTCTTTCGGGCCGAGCGATACCAGTTCACCCTTGATACGGCATTGCTGCTCATCTGGGTGGCACGTCATATCGAGAACGGTCAGCGCTTCAGACGATGTGGTTTGGCTGCGACGGAGAACCGCCTTAATACGCGCATTCAGCTCTCTGGGTGAAAACGGCTTAGTAATATAGTCGTCAGCACCGCACTCCAGCCCTTTGATTTTGTCATCTTCTTCGGCGCGCGCCGTAAGCAGAATGACAGGGATGTCTTTTGTGCGTTCTTCGCGCTTCAGCCGGGCTGTCAGCTCCGGTCCGCTCATCATCGGCATCATCCAATCCAGTACTACAAGATCCGGTTGTTCGTTGATGATCATCTGGAGGGCTATCTGGCCATTGGCAGCTTTCCGGGTTTTGTATCCCGCAAGCTCAAGACCGGTACAGATCATTTCGCAGATGGCTGGTTCATCGTCGGCAACGAGGATAAATCCGGCGTTCATGTCGGCACCTAGTGTATTCATTTCAGGGGGATGTATTGTGACATTTTTATTACGATTTTGGACCGTTTTTAGTCTTGGTTAGCTTATCTCACAGGGATAGACGTTAACTTATTGAAAAATAGTAAATTCTTTTTGAAAAGTGGTTGACGACCCCCGGGCTGATCAGTAATATTCCCGCCCACTTAGCCGGTATAGCTCAGTTGGTAGAGCAACTGACTTGTAATCAGTAGGTCCCGAGTTCGACTCTTGGTGCCGGCACCATACAAAAAAGCCCGTACACATGTACGGGCTTTTTTCTTTTCTGCCAGTCTGTTTTTCCAGACGCATTCTAAAGTCAGAAGAATACCTTCACTTCGACCTGGTAACCCTTGCTGCTATCGGTTTCGCTCAGACTGTAACGCCATTCCCCGGCTTCTGGCTCGCCTTTGTAGAGATCATAGGCCGTCGACAGCACTCTCATCGCCTGTTCTGAATCACTGTAACTCTGTTGTTCTTCTTCTTGCAGATACCAGTAAGTCGCCGCTTCATCCTGAGCAGAGAGCATGAGCTCTTCAGGGTCATATGCGTATGTCACTGACATGGGAGACAGGAGGGCAAAACAGGTGGCACAGGGGCGCAACCATCGCTGCTGCCGCAGGACGCGTTTAAGCACGCCCTCATCAATAGCACCCAGCGCAATCAAGGCTTCGCCGAGCTTCGCCCCTGCGTGTTCTTTCTGGTATTGAAGTGCATCATCCAACTGTTTACGAGTAATTGCGCGTCGGTTCAGAAGAAGCTGCCCGAGGCGCAGCTTAAGTGATGGTGATGGCATACTATTCTTCCGGTGTGTTTTCTATACGGATACAGAATGACACAGCCTCAATTACGCACCACAACAGTGGGTATGCCGATAGTAGCCTTTTGTAATGGCGCTGATGGAAATTTGACGAGCTTTAAATGATAACGGTGTCATTATCTGGCCGGTGTTCCAGAGGGAGGTTTAATGCGTAGCAAAGGGCTGTTACTTAACTGATTTCGTGTTTAACAAACGTACAAGTTGTTAACGGAACATGTCTGTGTGCAAGAGAGTTTTGAGAGTAATGAGGGGGAGTTGGTTTCGAGTGGTATGACCGGGAGCTAAATGGGCGGCCAGGACATCCTGTCCTCACCGCCACAGCACCCTATACCTTCCTGGTATATCGTCCTTGAGCGAGATCCTCTCTACCGTCCTGGTTGGCCTCCTGGCCACAATATTCCGTCGCTTCCTATATCGTCCCTGTGCTTCCTGCCCGGCGATCCTGCCGAATCCTGCATCCTGCTGCTGATTCCATCAGCACCTTGCGTCCTGCGAAATTAAAGATAGCAAAACTGTGAGTTCGTGTTACGTGACTATTGCGACATGATGTGTCGCCAAATGCCAGTGATTGTAAGAAAAGTCTTTTAAAACAATGAGTTGGGAATAATCTAGGGAAGGGTTTCGGAGGTTAAGACAGTGTTATGCCTATATCTCCCACTTGCTTGTGAGATATATCGCACAAGCGAGTGGGTGAATAACCTACAGTGTAATTTCTGGGCTGAAACCTGCCGTAACACTGTTTTACGATATTACATTTGAGTGCGCTTTGTTGCACTTTTTGTTTTGTAAAAATCTGTCGCAATCAGAGCGTCAGCGCTTCTTTTTGGCTGCTCTGTGCGCATTGTATAAATCAGAAAAGCCTTGCGGGTCTGCCAGCTCGCCATCTTCTCTCAATTCAGGGTAGCTGAGGTTATTCTCACGGCACAGAAGAGCGATCTTTGGCTGGCACCATTCGAACAGTAAACGGTTAAACCATTCATCTGGCAGGCGCTGTTCGTTATACATGCCGGCGGCCTGACGTTGATAATGGGCTTCATTGAGAATAATGGCTGCGGCGACGGAGACGTTAAACGACTGAACCATGCCTCGCATGGGGATAATCAGGTGTTCGTCGGCCATATCAGATGCGGCGTCGCTGACGCCTTCTTTCTCTGTACCCATCAGCAGGGCTGTTGGTTGAGTGAAATCGTAATCGCGGTAGTCAATGGCGCGATCCGTCAGGTGAGCTGCTACGACCTTGACGCCATTGTTCTGAAGCTCACGGATACCGGTTTCGATATCGGCATGGGTCTGCACTTCAATCCAGTCGGAAGAACCTGCCGTTGCCGCTGTTTTCAGGCGGTAACGATCGCGTGGCCAAACGCAGTGGATTTTAGGAATACCGACGGCATCGCAGGTACGGGCAATGGCTGCCAGATTGTGAGGTTTATATACTTCGTCCGTAATGACGGTTAGGTCCGGCTGGCGCATCTCCAGGGTTTTGCGGATGCGTTCGTAGCGTTCCGGGGTCATGTCCGGCACTCCTGGGTGGTCAACAAAGGGCGAGGATTGTATAAAAGGCTTTTCGCAGATGCACGAGGGAATCATGAGCGGTAATCCTTTTACTGGTATGCAGTATGTCTGGCGTGGTTTTCAGAACTTAAAAACCCCCGGGCTGCGTCGTTACGTGGCGTTTCCACTATTACTCAACATCATCGTTATGGGCTTTGCCAGTGTCTGGGGGATCAGCCAGCTGGATGCCTGGATTGGTGAGCTGGTTGATCTGTTGCCTGGCTGGCTGTCTTTTCTTTATTGGATACTGATGCCGCTGGTCGTCATCTTTCTGGTGTTATCGCTGGTGTATTTCTTCAGTGCGGTGTTGATGATTATTGCCGGGCCGCTTAACGGCCTGTTGGCGGAACGGGTTGAAACTTTGCAGGGGCACTCGATACCTGACGAATCTATTCCGGCAATGACGCTTCGCACCCTCGGGCGCGAGTTCACTAAGGTGAGATATTATCTGCCACGTTATCTCGGCATTTTCTTACTTGGCTGGATTCCGGGCGTTGGGCAACTTGTTGCTCCGCCACTGTGGTTCTGGTTTGGAGGGTGGATGATGGCTATTCAGTATATGGACCTGTCATTCGATAACCATACAAAGCCGTTTACTGAAGTGCGGGAACGCCTGGCGGAAGACTTATGGACGGTGATGGGGTTTGGCTTGCTGGTGGCGCTTCTGCTGACGGTACCGATTGTGAATCTTTTTATTATGCCGGCAGCGGTGATTGGTGCGACTCTGATGCGTCTGGAGCGTATGCCCTTCGGCGGCGATTCTGGCAAAAGCAGCTATGCTGAGTTAACAGAAGATGTGACTCCAAGGCTGACGCACGATGAAACTGAGGGTTCTGGTCGTCGATGACGCTACGTTCGTCCGCGACCTTGTGAAAAAAGCGGTCCGGGATACCTATCCGGGCTGTGAGATTAATGAAGCGGTTGATGGTCGCAAAGCCGTGACCGTTATGAATCAGCGCGAAATTAATCTTGTGCTTTGTGACTGGGAGATGCCCGAAATGTCGGGCATCGAGGTTCTCGAGTGGATGAGATCTGACGAACGTTACAAGAAGACGCCTTTCATGATGATTACCAGTCGTGGTGATCGTGATCATGTCGTCAAAGCCGTTCAGTCTGGTGTTTCTGACTACATTGGTAAGCCTTTCACCCGGGAAAACTTTGTCGCTAAGGTCTCTAAGGTTGTCGCGAAACATCTGGGCGTGAAGCCGGGTGAGGGCCCCGCGTTCAAAGGCATGCCGGGGCAACAGTCCGCAGATGTTCTTATGGGTAAGCCTGCTGGTGCTGACAATTCGGGCGGTAAAGCGGGCGCTAAGCCTGTCTCGCAGGACATGGGCGGTGCCAGTGTACTTATGGGCGGCTCATCCTCTCCAGAAGCCGCACCGGCTACCAAGCCTAAGGCTAAAGCACGAGGCGTCGCGAGTGTTCGCTTTGGCTCGGGCAGTTCTGCCAAACTCGTACTGAAAGATATTAACCTGCAGGAAATGATCGGCGTGTTTCGCCGCGATGGTGTTCTGCCTGCACTGTTGGAACCTGCGGTTGCCGATATTGTTGATCAGGATTCAGGTGATGTGGCGCGTATCAATGGGTATGTCCGCATGATGCAGGCTCAGGAGCCGCACCCAGAAGCCGAGACAATTCAGATGCTTATCCGGTTTGTGGATGACGACGAAGACAAACTAGCCGTGCTGTCGCGCTTTATCGCCAAAGTTCGCTGATGATTCAGGTGCCTCAAAGCAGGCCGTAAAACAACTGCCCTTGCCATAGTCGCTGGTGACCTGCAGGTTGCCAGCGTGTCGTAGGAGCACGTGCTTCACTATGGCGAGCCCGAGCCCTGTGCCACCGGTGTTCTTGCTTCGGCTAGGGTCGGCGCGATAGAAACGTTCGGTCAGCCGTGGCAGGTGATGCTCCTCAATGCCGATCCCTGAGTCCTGAACGCTCAGGCAAAGATTGTCTCCATCCCGGTACCAACGGATACTGATGTTGCCTTCGCCAGGCGTGTACTTCACCGCATTAATGATCAGGTTTGTGAAGGCGCTGCGCAGCTCATGCTCATAACCATTCAGGCACTCGTCGGTGTCTATCGTCAGGCGTATAGAATGTTGCCCCGCAGATACCGCGATGGCTTCTTCGGTGATCTGTTCAAGCAGTGTAATGATATCGACGCCGGTTCTTGGGTCGTGTGCTCCATTCTCAAGGTGCGACAGGGCCAGAAGGTCCCTGACCAGAGAGTCCATTCGCGAGGCTTGCTCCTGCATCTGAGTCAACATACGTCCGGCGCGTTCTGGGATGATATCTTCAAAGGTCTCAAGGTAGCCCTGAATCACTGTTAACGGTGTTCTCAGTTCGTGACTGACGTTACCGACGAAATCTTTGCGCATTTGCTCCAGCTGGCGCAGCCGGCTGACGTCATGGGCGACGATCAGACGCTCGTTGCGCCCGAACGGTGTGATGTTCAGTGACAGACACATGTCTTTGGCGACTGGCGAGTTGAGTTCGAGTGGTGTATCGAAATCGCCTTTTGAAAAGTAGGCTGTGAATTCTGGTGCGCGGATCAGGTTCGTAATGGGCTGATTGATATCAATCGGGTCGCGCAAGCCCAGCATTTTCCCGGCTGAACGGTTCCACCATTCCAGATTGCCATAGCGGTCTACCATGACGATGCCTTCCTGAAGTGCAGAGGTTGAATCCTGCAAGCGGTCGAATAAGGCCTGAAGCTTGTGTCGGTAACGCTGGCTGCGTTTGGTAGGGCGTAAACTCAGCTTGATCAGGTCTTGCCAGATGCCGCTGCTGGTTGGGGCTTCCTGAGTTTCGTAGCTGGTCAGCCAGCGTTTCATGCGGATGGACTGGCGCAGGTGCCAGAGGAGAATTGCCAGGCTGATGACCGCCAAAGGTAGAAATGGCCAGGGGCTCCACCAGATCCCGCTAAGGCCAACGGCCAGCAGAAGCAGGAGCCGCTTTAGCTCCTGATGCCAGCCCGGCATGATCAGGACGCTTTGGTAGAGAAGCGGTAACCGGTACCACGAACTGTCTGAATCAGCTGCTCGTGCGATTGGCCAAGGGCTTTACGCAGGCGACGGATATGAACATCTACCGTGCGCTCTTCAACGTAAACGTTGCCACCCCAGACCTGATCAAGCAGCTGTGAGCGTGAGTAAGCGCGCTCCTGGTGAGTCATGAAAAACTGCAATAGACGGTATTCGGTGGGCCCTACGTCAACCGCTTTATCGTGAGCCATGACGCGATGGCACACAGGGTCGAGAATCAAACCATTCACTTCAATGGTTTCTTCGACACCTGGTGGCGTTGCGCGGCGCAGCACGGCTTTCAGGCGGGCAACCAGTTCGCGTGGCGAGAATGGCTTGGTGATGTAGTCGTCAGCACCGCTCTCGAGGCCTTGAACTTTATTTTCTTCTTCACCCTTTGCCGTAAGCATGATGATCGGCAGTTCGGCTGTTGCTTCTTCGCGTTTAAGACGTCGGGCAAACTCAATACCGCTGGTGCCCGGGAGCATCCAGTCGAGCAGAATCATATCCGGGCGTTGATCGACAACGAGTGAATGGGCGTCCTGAACATTTTCGGCTTCCAGGCACTCGTAGCCTGCCATTTCAAGCGCAACAGCGATCATTTCACGGATGGGTGCTTCATCGTCAACGATGAGTACGCGTTTTCCAGCGTTAGTCATAGTCCGGTCACAGATTAGTTATCATTACCGGCGTATTACACAGGTGAAATGTTACAGATATGTGACCAGGGCGGGAAAACTCAGGAAGTGGGCCATAGATAGTTTCCGGCAATGCCCAGCCAGACGATGGCGCCAAACCAGTGAGACTGACGGAACACCCGGAAGCAGTCGTCGCGGCTGCGGCTGCGAGCGCTCCAGATCTGCCAACCGAGGAACAGGGCACCGATGACGAGGCCGAGGTAGTAGATCCAGTTGAAACCGAATTGCTGGCCGGCGAAGAACAGGAAGGCGAGGTTCATCGCCTGCAGCAGGCTGATCATCTGTAAATCGAGCTCACCAAACAGGATCGCGGTCGACTTTACGCCTATCTTCAGGTCGTCATCACGATCGACCATGGCATAAAACGTATCGTAAGCCACGGTCCAACAGAGGTTTGCCGCGTAAAACAGCCAGAGATACGCGGGAAGCGATTCCGACTCAGCGGCGAAAGCCATTGGTATCGCCCAGGAAAAAGCCGCACCCAAAAAGAGTTGTGGCAAATGCGTGTGGCGCTTCATAAAGGGGTAAATGGCTGCGAGCGCGACACCGCCAAAAGATAGCCAGATAGTCATGCTGTTAGTCAGTAACACCAGCGCAAATGACACAGCACAAAGAATACCGAAGCCAATCAGTGCAGCTTTGGCAGATAAGGCGCCCGTCGCTAATGGGCGCTCATTCGTGCGTTTTACATGGCCATCTACTTCGCGGTCGGCGTAGTCGTTAATCACACACCCGGCCGAGCGCATCAGAAATACCCCGGCAGTAAATATAAGTAGGTTGCTTACCGAAGGGATGCCCTCTGCGGCGGTCCATAGGGCCCAGAACGTCGGCCACAGTAACAGGTAGGAGCCAACGGGCTTATCCAGGCGGGTGATGGCAATCCAGGCGCGCCATTGTGGCCACAGAGAATCCAGTCGGGTGGTCAGCACAGTTACCTCAGTTCGTTCTGTTTGGGTGGTCAAATTTGTTCAGCGATGGGCTGAATGCCTCAGTCACCATCAAAGATTTGCCTCCGAGGGTGAAGACAGACCTGCGGGCCCATTCTAACCCGGCCGCATTGGCTTTGCAGTGTGATACGCGGACGAACGTTCGACGCATGTCTGGTTGGCTGAACAGAAACGTCCCCAGAGAGCGGTTTCCCAGATGCTTGAGTCGTGCCAGTCGACCGGTGAGTGCGGAGCCGGGCACTACGGTGCGGGCATAAACGACGGGCACATCGCCCAGTTTCAGAATCACTTCCCGGAACCAGACACGCTCGTTCGCTGACAGTTTAAGCTCTCGCTGCTCTGCGGGTGTTGGATACCCGAGCCCCTCGTGTTGGCAATCGACGCTGAATTGACCCGGTCGCAAAGACGACAGTCGTGCAGTCAGAGAGCCGCGCTCAAGTAGCCAGGAACGCCAGAACGGTGGCAATGTCTGCGGCGCAACATTAAGGCAGGTTGACCAGCCGGGGCGCGCGGGGTGCAGGATGACAGCGAGATCAGAAGAGTGCTTCATGGCGCGGAGAATGCGCTAAATCAGGCGGTCAGGCAAGTCAGACAGAACGACTGGTCAAAAAATGCCCGGAATTGACCGTTGATTTTAGCGGGCTGGATAAGTACTTTTAGCGACCTTTAAAAACTCACCGAATCATAGGTTATTGGCATGAAGAAGTGGCAATGTGTTGTATGTGGCTGGATTTACGATGAAGCGGAAGGTGCACCTGAAGAAGGCATCGCTCCGGGTACCCGTTGGGAAGATGTGCCTGACGATTTTATCTGCCCAGACTGTGGCGTAGGTAAAGAAGATTTCGAGATGGTAGAAATCTGATTATCTGGGCTACCGGCTCCCGGTAGCCCTCCTGCATCCCTGCAGACCTCCCTTACCTGATAACTGAACGGACCCTTCTATGAGTAATTCATCTGCTCCTATCGTAATTATTGGCTCAGGCCTGGCCGGATATAACCTGGCAAAAGAACTTCGTAAACTCGCCGCTGATCAGCCACTGCTGATGATCACCGGAGATGACGGCCGTAGCTACTCAAAGCCAATGTTGTCTACTGGGTACGGCAAGAATAAAACCGCAGATGAGTTGGCGATGAGTACCGCTGCAGGTATGGCTGAACAGCTGAACATGACGATCCGTACGAATACGGTTGTGACAGCGATCGATATCGATGCGCATACCATTAGCCTGGGTGACGAAACGGTTGAATACAGCAAGCTGGTTCTGGCCTGGGGGGCTGAAGCGGTTGGCCCACGCATCGAAGGTGGCGCTGAAGATCTCGTGTTCTCGATCAATGATCTTGAAGACTACGCTAAGTTCCGCACCGCAGCCGAAGGTAAAAAGCGTGTTCTGATCATGGGTGCCGGTCTGATTGGTTGTGAGTTTGCCAATGATATGACCGCTGGTGGCTATGAGTGTGAGATCGTGGCTCCTTGTGAACAGGTGTTTCCGACTCTGCTGCCTGAGTCCGCGGCTAACGCAGTACAGGCAGGCCTGGAAGGCATCGGTGTTAAATTCCACCTGGGCCCTCTGGTCAGCCGTATTGAACGCGACGGTGACGGCGTTGTCGCAACTCTGGATAACGGTGATGAAATTCGTGCCGATGTAGTGGTTTCAGCGATTGGTCTGCGCCCTCGCACTCAGCTTGCGGGTGAGGCAGGCATCAAGGTTAACCACGGTATCGTTGCTGATCGTCACCTGAAAACCAGTGCTGATGATGTTTACACTCTGGGTGACTGTGCCGAAGTCGAAGGGCGTGTACTGCTTTACGTATTGCCGCTTATGGCTTCAGCACGTGCGCTGGCAAAGACACTGACCGGCACGCCGACAGAAGTCAGCTATGGCGTTATGCCTGTCACTGTTAAGACGCCAGCGTGTCCAGTGGTTGTTTCTCCACCACCGGGTGGTGATGCCTCTGGTCGTTGGATTGTCGAGCAGGAAGGCAATGACGTTCAGGCAGAATACCGCAATGAAGCGGGTGATCTGCTCGGATACGCTTTGACCGGAGCAAAAGTAGCGAATAAAGTAGCACTCAACAAAGAATTGCCGGCAATCATGCCCTGATTCTCTGTAACATCATTGGTCTTTAACAGATCAATACTGACAACAGAAACAAGGATATTACTATGCGTAAACCAGAACTGGCTGCGGCCATCGCTGAAAAAGCAGACCTGAGCAAAGAAAAAGCGGCTGAAGTTGTTACTGCTTTCACCGACCAGATTGCTAAGTCTCTGAGCGAAGGCGAATCTGTGACTCTGATCGGTTTCGGTACTTTTGAAGTACGTGACCGCGCTGAGCGCCAGGGTAAAAACCCACAGACTGGTGAGCCAATCACCATTGCAGCCGCTAAGGTTCCTGCATTTAAGCCAGGTAAAGCGCTGAAGGAATCCGTCCAATAAGCGGCGTTCCTGATGTTACCGCCGCCGCTGAACTGACCCGCGAGTGGGTCAGCCGGCTGGTGGTCGGTGAAGGGCTTTGTCCTTTCGCCAGTCCTGTCATGGACACTCTCCGAATTGAAGTCTCTTCAGCCTCTGATGACTACACCGCAACCGGTGAGTTTATGACCCTGTTGCAACGGGTCGCTGAAGCCCCGCCCTCTGAACTACCTACCGCACTGTTTGTTGTTCCGAATCTCTATCGTGATTTCGATGAGTACTGGAACTGGACTCTGATTTGCGATGACCTGCTGGTGCAGATGGGGTATGAAGGACGATTGCAGCTGGCGACTTTCCATCCAAAGTATGTGTTTGAGGGGGAAGACGCAGATGACATGAGCCACTTCACCAATCGCTCTCCGTTCCCTATGCTGCACATCATCCGTGAGCAGGATATCGAAGACGCCTTAACACAGATCCGATTCCCTGAGAGAATTCCTGAAAGAAACCGGCAACATATGCGCCGTCTGGGGCATAATGGCTTGCTGAATATTATGCCGTCATTGGCAGAAACTGCCGTATTTGCCGACGACGATGATCAAAATCCGCCCGACAACTAATGGGCGTTGCGAGCTGAGGAGACTCCCTTGTTTAAATTCCGCATGTTGCTTTGGGTTCTGTCCAAACTGATGAAAAAAGCAGCCAAAAAGAATCCTAAATTCCGGGAGCAACTGGCAGGGCAGGACATGGCATTTCAACTACAGACTGAAGATGGCAAAGCCGTCCGTCAGTTTGTTGTTAAAGATGAGACCATTTCCAGCAAAGGCAAGGCACACAGTAATCCTGCATTTACGATCAGCTTTAAAGATGCGCATACCGGTCTGAAAATTCTTACATCGAAAGATCGCAATGCCTTTATGCGCGGTATCCAGGTAAAAGACGTCACTATAAGTGGCGACCTGTCGAAGGTGATGTGGTTTCAGGGAATCAGTAAATATCTGAAACCCTGATGCCTGTCTGGCCCTGATACCTGGGGCCAGGGATTATTGAGAATTAATCAGAATAATAAGGAGGCTACACTGTGACGCTGACAACCCGAATTCTTCTGGCAATGGCCTTTGCCATCGTACTCGGCACCATCACGTTCAACCTCCTGGCAATGCCAGACCTCAATGACAACGTTCGGTACGTGCTTGATGACATGCTGGCGTCTGGTCTTTTCGCCCTTATCGGTAAAATCTTTGTTTCCAGCCTGAAAGTTCTCGTTGTCCCGCTTGTATTTGTCTCTCTGGTCTGTGGTGTGTGTCACCTGAGCGACCAGAGTAGCCTCGGACGCATGAGCCTGAAAACGGTTGTTCTGTACCTCGTAACCACGGCGATCGCGATTTCAGCGGCTATGACGCTGGCGAACATCGTGAACCCCGGCATCGGAATTGATATGTCGGTGGAGGCAGAATTTAGCGCCCCTGAGGTCGTACCTCTTATCGATGTACTGGCGAATATATTCCCAACCAATCCGTTCCAGGCAATGGCCGAAGGCAACATGCTGCAGGTGATCGTGTTCGCTATTCTGGTCGGCCTCGCCATTGGTCGCTCGGGTGTGCCGGGTGAGCGTATCGGTAAGCAGTTCAGTGACTGGAACGAAATTCTGATGACGTTGGTTACCATGCTGATGAATCTTGCGCCGTACGGTGTGTTTGCTCTGTTGTTCAGCCTGTTTGCATCCAAAGGTCTGGGGCCAGTGCAGGAGCTGTTAGCCTACATGTTTACCGTGGTCGCGGTGTTGCTGGTGCACGGTATTGTTGTTTACTCTGCCATGCTGCGTATGTTCGCTGGTGTCTCTCCGGTGACCTTCCTGAAGAAAATGTGGCCGGTGCAGATTTTCGCCTTCAGTACTGCCTCCAGTAGCGCCACTTTACCTGTCACTATTAAGAACGCTGAGCAGAACCTCGGTGTAGGTACTCGCGCTGCGTCGTTTGTACTGCCACTGGGTGCCACCATCAATATGGATGGCACAGCAATTATGCAGGGTGTGGCGACCGTGTTTATCGCTCAGGCGTTTGGTCTTGATCTGAGCATGGGCGATTATCTGCTGGTCATTGCTACTGCCACGCTGGCCTCCATCGGCACCGCAGGTGTACCGGGTGTGGGGTTGATTACCCTGTCGATGGTTCTGCAGCAGGTCGGCCTGCCAGTGGAGGGCATCGCATTAATCATTGGTGTCGATCGTCTGTTAGATATGTTGCGCACCGCAGTCAATGTGACGGGCGATACTATGGTGTCGGTCGTCATCGCCAAAACAGAGGGTGTTCTGAATCATGAACGATATAACGATTTGAGCATCACTGCGGCGAGCAACAGCGACGAGAAATAAAGCGGCTTTCTATGAATAGGTTTCTGACGTCGTTGGTTGCGGTCACAGGCATTGCTCTGACCTCCGCTGAGCTTGCGTATGGTGATGGTGCGAATGAAGGTGCCGCTGAGCGTATTATTTCTGGCAGTGGTGTTTCGGGGATTTCTACTCAGGTCCGTCAGTTAGCGGAGGCACAGCTGAGCGACTCGAAGGATATAGAAAGGCGTCAACGCATGCGCCAGCTACTGCCCTGGTCCCCTTCTGCTCTGAACGAATCTTTTACCCACCTGCTTGCATCCTTTACTGATGACGAGATTACTCGTTTATTGATGATCATTGATGACAGCATCATGGCCCGTGGTCGATTAATGGAAGACATTGCGCTTCGGGAACAGGGAACGCCAGAATACGAACGTTACATGCAAAGGCTAGCCGCTTATCCACCGGCCGTTTCGCGCGTGCAACGGCTCGAAGGGCTGGTATCTGCGACCCGTATGTCGGAGTGGTTGATTCACGCACAAACGTCCGTTGCAGGGGTTCTGGAGCAGGACCTTGATCAAGGGTATGAAGCAACGACGCGGGATACAGTGCTGAATTTTATGCTGTACGCATACCGGCGTGTGAGTAATGCAGAGATTGATGCCCTTATCCGACTGTGGACTGATCCTGTGATGCAGCGCTGGCTAACGGAGGCACTGGCTGTATTGCCAGAGACCGCCGGGCCATCTTTCGTCACCGACGGTCAGCTACTGAACACGTCTCAGTGATTGAGGATGCTGATCAGGTCGGCGAAACTGTCCTGATTTTCTACCAGGGTATCCGCGACTTCAGCGGCGTCCTCGGCGGATAGTCCCAGGCGTGTGAATACCTGCTCTGGAATGACTTCTGACGGGCCGTCACCGACACCACGTTCACGCAACAGACGCACGGCGACATAAAGAAGATTCGCATAGCCGGAGTAGTCACCATCATAATCTGCGTTATGCATTTGGCGCAGCGAGGCGATCAGTTCTCCCGGCATCTGCCATTGCATCATTAAGGCTGCAGCACATTGTTCGCGGCTCATCCCCAGTAAGTAGTTTTCGATGTAGAAACGGTTGATGTGAGGATTTGCTTCAATATGGCGATTAATCAGCGAGAATTGAGGTGGAAATATTTGCCCTAGAATCAGGAAACCGAAGTTATGCAGCAAGCCACTCAGATACGCCATGCCCTGTGATGGGCGCCCCGCAGGTTCTATTTTTCGTACCAGTTCGCCGCAGAGTGCAGCTGTCATTACCGCTTGTTTCCAGAATGGTGTATACCCGTGCGGACCCTCTTTAGGAACCGCCAGAGAGCGACCTAAAGCGAGGCCGAGGGCGAGGTTAATGACCAGATCAAAACCCAATACCCGGATGACGGCCTCTTCAACGCTTTTGATTTCGCCGCGGGTACCGTAGTAGGGCGAGCGCGCCCAGCTCAGAACCTGGGCCGACATGCCCGGGTCCACTTCAATCGTGGTTGCCAGTGATTTGCTGTCGGCTTCCGGGTCGACCCTCAGCTCAATGATTTTACGGGCAACTTCAGGCAATGGCGGTAAGTCGAGAGTTTCTTCAAGGCGTTGCTTGATTCGTAGGGGCGTGAACTGACGAATGGCTGAGTGTACGTCATCAAGATCCTGATCGCTGCCTTGCTCCGGCTGGTCGGGGCGCAGAGGCGTGCTGTAGTTGCCAACGTGCGAACTGGTGGTCAGGGCACGAAATTCCGACATCGGAATTTTGATCCAGTTTTTACCTTCCTCGCCTGAATAAACAAACAGCTCCTGCTCTCGCAGCAGTGCCTGATCAATCATGGTCTCCATTTCGGTGATCTGTGGGATCGCCGGAAACTGATCAATCTTGTAGCGTGCCTTAAGCAGATCCAGCTCGTCTACCGACAGGGCCGTGAACTGCCTGCCAAAGGCATGTGATAACTGGGTGAGATCAAGCATCCGGTCGCCCGGTACCAGAACCTGCACTTGCCCCAGCTCATCTTTCAGGAAAACGTTATAGGCAACCTTGGAAGAGTAGGATGCAGGCGGATTACTTTGCATGATTTCAAACAACTCCTTGTCATCAGCGGCGGAGTAGGGGATTCGCCAGTCTTCAAGGATTTTCTGTACGACGGCTGGAATGGCTGACATGTTTACGCCCCGGAATTGGTTCTTTCAGAAAATATAGTAGAGATCCAGAAAAATGTGGTCGATCGGGACTAAATTGGCCGATATTTCTTTGCCAGAGTCAGACGTTGGCGAAACGCTCGGCGTTCCCCAGCCAGCGTTTGATCAGGGGTTCAACGGTGGCTGGGTGCTGATACCAGAGGTCGTTAGCCATTTCCTGCACTTGTGGAAGAAGCCCGGCATCGCGTTGCAGGTCGGCAATCCTGAGCATTTGCAGTCCGGTCTGGCGGGTGCCCAATAGCTCTCCGGGGCCGCGTATCTCAAGATCCTTCTCGGCAATATAGAAGCCATCCTGGCTATCGCGCATCACTTGCAGGCGTTGCTTACTGGTGAACGACAGTGGTGACTTGTAGAGCAGTACGCAATGGCTTTTCGCGCTGCCCCGGCCGACGCGCCCACGTAGCTGATGCAGTTGAGCCAGCCCCAGGCGCTCCGGGTTTTCAATAATCATCAGGCTTGAATTCGGGACATCAACGCCGACTTCGATAACCGTGGTTGCGACCAGTAGATCCAGCTGATGATCTTTAAAGGCAGCCATGATGTCTGCTTTATCAGCGGCCTTCATACGTCCGTGAACCAGACCTACGCGCAGCCCCGGAAGCGCTTTCTGAAGCTCCTCGAACGTGTTCTCTGCGGCCTGACATTGCAGGGCTTCGCTTTCTTCAATCAGGGTACAGACCCAATAAGCTTGGGCCCCTTGTGCGCATGCTTCCTGTACGCGCTGAATAATTTCCGGACGCCTTTGATCACTGATCGCAACCGTAGTAATGGGGCTGCGCCCCGGAGGCAGTTCGTCTATGACCGAAGTATCGAGATCGGCGTACGCACTCATGGCCAGAGTTCGCGGAATAGGTGTGGCGGTCATGATCAGCTGATGCGGCGCCAGCCCGGCGCGCTCGCCTTTCTCTTTTAATGATAGGCGCTGATGAACACCAAAGCGGTGTTGCTCATCAATGATGACCAGACCGAGCTTCGAGAAGTGTACGTCTTCTTGAAACAGGGCATGCGTACCGACAACCAGTTGCGCTTCGCCAGCGGCGATTTCATACAGCGACTTCTCCCGGGCTTTTCCTTTAACTTTGCCGGCAAGCCAACCCATACGAACACCCAGAGGTTCGAACCATCCGGCGAGATTACGCAGGTGTTGCTCGGCAAGAATCTCGGTCGGTGCCATTAACGCAACCTGATAACCTTGTTGAAGCAGATCACAGGCAGCGAGTGCCGCAACTAAGGTTTTACCAGAACCAACATCGCCCTGGACCAGGCGCAGCATCGGATAGGGTTGCTTGAGGTCTTCAGTGATTTCATCGGTGACGCGTTGCTGGGCACCGGTTGGAGTAAACGGCAGCTTCTCCAGTAGCGCGTTTCGCAGCGTGTGGTCAGTCAGGATGGCAGGCGCTTTGTCGGCCTGAACCTGAGCACGTAATTTAAACAGGGATAACTGGTGCGCCAGCAGCTCCTCGAGAATCAATCGCTTATGTGCCGGGTGACTCCCTGACTCCAGTTGCAACAGGTCAGTGTCTGAGGGCGGGTGGTGAAGAAACAGCAGCGCTTCTCGCAGGCCCGGCAGGCGCCATTGCGCACACCATTGTTCAGGGAGCAGATCAGGCAGCGCGACCTCATCCTGCCTTAGTAGCTCAACCATCTGCTCGTGAAGCAGTCGCAGCCGTTGCTGGGTAATGCCATCAGTCGCTGGGTAAATGGGTGTAAGCGAAGCCTCCAGAGGCGTATCCAGACCGTCTTCGATGCGCTGGTATTCAGGATGGTACAGCTCAAGCCCGCTGGCTCCTCGACGGGGCTCTCCATAGCAGCGCAACAGGGTGCCCTTGCTCATCTGATTTTTCTGCGCCGCATTAAAATGAAAAAAGCGCAGATTGATCAGTCCACTCTGATCCTGAAGCTTAACCAGCAGGCTGCGACGCTTGCCAAACACCACGCTCGAGCCCTTCACCTCTCCCTGAATAACCGCGGGCCGCATAGGCATCAGGCCAGCAATGGGGGTGATTTTACTCCGGTCTTCGTAGCGGAAAGGCAGGTGAAAGGCGAGGTCAGTGAGAGAGTGGATATTCAGTTTACCCAGCTGCTCTGCCAGTTTTGGCCCGACGCCTTTCAGATCCGTTAGCTTACCGGAGTTCGCCATCAGGTTACTTCTTAGACCAGCACAGCTGGGCGTGTTCAATCAGAAGGTCGATGGCATTGCCTCGAGGGAAACTGGCGCGCCAGGCAAGGGCCACCGTCCGAAACGGCGCCGGCTCACGGAACGGACGCGTGGCCAGCAGATTTTCGTCCATATTCCCGAGGGCGGATTCAGGAAGCACAGTCACACCAAGACCAGTGGCGACCATATGTTTCAGAGTCTCGAGCGAACTGCCCTCGAGAACACTGCCAACACGACTGTGCTGTTTACGGTGCAGAGCCGGGCAGTGCTCAAACACCTGATCCCGGAAGCAGTGACCTTCGCCCAGCATCAGTAGGTCGAGGTCAATGAGTTGTTCGGGATCGATGTCTTTCTGTTTCGTCAGCTCATGCTCTTTTGGCATCACGACCACAAACTTCTCTTCATAGAGAGGGCGAGTCACAACGTCGGGTTCGGTAAATGGCAGCGCGATCACAATGGCATCCAATTCGCCTTCCCTGAGCTGCTTGCGTAATACTCCGGTGTAGTTTTCTTCAAGGTACAGCGGCATGCCCGGTGCGGCGCTGTGAATCTGTGGAACAAGATGAGGAAACAGATAAGGACCGATAGTGAAAATAGCCCCCAGACGCAAAGGCGTAGATAACTGGTTCTTGCCCGAGCTGGCGATATCTTTAATAGCTCGGGACTCTTCTAAAACGCGTTGCGCCTGGGCCACAATGCGCTCACCTAACGGGGTTACGGTGACAGAGTTCTTGCTGCGCTCAAAAATAGCGACCTCTAACTCGCTTTCCAGCTTCTTTATCGCTACGCTGAGCGTCGGTTGGCTGACGTAACATTTTTCAGCGGCTCGGCCAAAATGTCGCTCCTGTGCAACAGTGACGATATAGCGGAGTTCGGTTAGGGTCATGATTGTTACCTTGAATGAAGGTGGCTTATCTGATTTATTCTACCTATCCATTGCGTCAGCGAAAGACCGTAACAAAATAAAACGTAAGGTACCGCCAAGATGCGGTACAAAATGCCTGAAATAGCGGAGGAAAGGCATGGCTTCTATTTTGGTTGTGGGCACCGGAGACATCGGCGGCCATCTGGCACAGGACCTCGCCCGGGAAGGGCATGACGTGACAGGCGTCCGCCGTTCGGACAAGCCTGTTGGTGAAGGGGTTAATGTGATCAGTGCTGACGTGTCAGATGCCAGCACCCTGACCGACCTGCCAGACAACATTGATATTGTCGTTTACAGCGTAGCAGCACCGGTTTTTTCGAAAGATGGCTATCACGCTTACTATGTGAAGGGCCTGAAGAACATACTCAAAAAGCTGAAAGGGCAGCCACCTAAGCGTGTTTTCTTTGTTTCCAGCTCGTCGGTATACCACCAGATGGATGGTGAGTGGGTGGATGAAAGTTCTGAAACCACACCATCAAGCTTTGCCGGTAAAGAAATGCTGGCAGCAGAGAAAGTACTTCTTGATTCGGCGTTCGATGGCACTGTTGTGCGTTTTACCGGTATTTATGGTCCGGGTCGTGAACGCATGATTCAGCAAGCCCGTCAGGGTGGCTACTGTGACCCAGAGCCTGCCGTATGGACGAATCGTATTCATCGTGATGATTGTCTTGGAGCGCTGAAGTTTCTGATTAACCGTGCGTTAAACGGTGAGTCATTGGACGACTGCTATCTCGCCACTGACAATGAACCAGCAACATTGTTCGATGTACTGGAATGGATGAAAGATCGTATCGGTGAAGTTGACCCAGACAGCGATGTGGGGGAAGTATCACGCCGTGCTAATCGTCGTTGTTCTAACAAACGACTGCGCGAACTGGGCTACGAGTTTAAATTCAGCAACTATCAGGAAGGCTATGATGTGATGCTGAACGAGATGGGGCTGGTCTGACAGCCCTTTGGCATTGCCGGAGTATTCCGGCAGTGCCTTTAAACTTTACACTCACTCCCTGTCACTTGAACCCCGCTGATATTCAGGCATTCTGATGACATCTGTCACCGGAAACGCCTATGACTTCTGTTACTGAACGTCTTCTCTCCCGTATTGAACATGCAGGGAATCGTCTGCCTCATCCGACGCTGCTATTTATCTGGCTGTGCGGGTTAGTGCTGCTCATCTCGGGGCTGGCATCTGCGCTCGGGCTCTCAGCCATACACCCTGTTAATGGTGAGCAGCTTACAGCAATGAACCTGCTCTCTGCTGAAGGGGCGGCGAAGATACTGACCCAAACGGTCTCCAATTTTACCGGGTTCGCTCCCGTAGGAACCGTTCTGATTGCCATGTTGGGCTTAGGCGTCGCCGAGCGCAGCGGTCTTATTGCTGTTCTACTGTCATCCATAGTGCGCGGAGCACGCGGAAACTTGCTGACATTTCTGGTGGTTTTCGCTGGGGTGATGTCGAGCCTCGCCGCTGACGCAGGTTATGTCGTCCTGATTCCGCTGGCTGCGCTGGTATTTAAAAGTGCAGGTCGCCATCCGCTGGCAGGCATTGCAGCAGCCTTTGCGGGAGTCTCTGGTGGCTACAGTGCAAACCTGTTGCTCGGGCCATTTGATGCGGTATTAGCCGGTATCAGCACCGAAGCGGTGAGGCTGGTTGACCCCGGCGGTGAGGTAAATATCGCCGCTAATTATTGGTTTATGGTTACTTCTGTTTTTCTCGTTAGTGCGTTGGCCACTCTGGTAACAGCACGTTGGGTCGAACCTCGACTGGTCTCAATAGAGATTGAAGATGACGACAAAGCTGCTGCAAAAGAGAAGCCGCAAGAAAAGGCGGTTATCAAAAAAGGTAACGAGCAGCAGGAAGAATTTAATCAGAGTCGCGGACTGAAAGCCGTTGCGCTTTTTACCCTGATATTTGCGGTGATCTGTGCCAGTGGGTTGGCCGGAGAGCATGCCTGGTTACGTCAGGGAATGGCCATTATTTCTTCGCCATTTATGAAAGGCATTGTGGTTGTTATCTCGATTTATGCGCTTTTATGTGGGTATATCTATGGTCGCTTCAGCGGAACCTGGCGTCACTCACATAAGTTGGTTGAAGCCATGGAAGGCAGTATGGCGACCATGGCCGGTTACCTTGTATTGATGTTTTTTGCGGCGCAGTTTGTTGCCTACTTCGCGTGGAGTAATCTGGGGATTATTCTCGCCATTCATGGCGCAGAGCTGCTGACGCAACTGAATGCTCCCGCTCCTCTAATGCTGGTGGCTTTTATCCTTATCGCAGCAACCATTAATTTATTTGTTGGAAGTGGCGGTGCTAAGTGGGCGCTATTAGCCCCGGTATTTATTCCTATGCTGATGCTTGTTGGAATTGCACCAGAAATTACTCAGGTAGCTTTCCGAATTGGTGACAGCAGCACGAATATTATTACACCGCTCATGCCATATTTTGGTGTGGTATTAGCGTTTGCGCAGCAATACCGCAAAGACATTGGCATCGGCACCATCATGAGTATGATGCTGCCGTACAGTGTGGCATTTCTTATTGGTTGGACAGCACTACTGGTGCTCTGGGTAGGGATGGATTGGCCGCTTGGGGTGGCATAGATGTCGATATGAGCGATTGAGGGGGGAAGTGATCTGTTTGTAGTGAGTAATATATTAATAACTTGATAATTACTTGAATCCCTGTATTGTCCCTGCGTAATTACAAAAGTATACATTGGGAAAGGACTCCATGATGACGCTACGCGCATCCGTTTCGGCTATATCTTCACTTCTACTTCTCGTTTCGCTTGAAATAAATGCATTCAGTCAGCCTCCATCCGATGGTGATGCTGATGGTGTTCCCGATACCGAAGATTTATGCCCCTCCACTCAGGCTGGACGCACTGTTGATACCGATGGATGCTCTTTATGGCAGTTGGACTCTGATAATGACGGTGTAAACGATGCTGAAGATGTATTTCCCGAGGACAGTACTGAGTGGAGTGACCTTGATGCGGATGGCATTGGTGATAATGCTGATACTGATAGGGATGGTGATGGTGTAGCTAATTCTCTTGATGTCTTTCCAAATGATCCATCTGAAAACAGTGATTTTGACGGAGATGGAATTGGCGACAACAGCGACCCTGATGTGGATGGGGATAACGTAGATAACGTTATCGACGCATTTCCTATGGATCCAGCCGAGTGGTCTGACCTGGACGCAGATGGTGTTGGTGACAATAGTGATGAAGATATTGATGGCGATGGTGTTGGGAATGATTCAGATGCATTTCCAGAGAACCCCAACGAAGTATCTGATCTGGACGGAGACGGAATCGGTGACAATTCAGACCCCGACAGAGACGGTGATGGTGTGCCCAATATTGATGATGTATTCCCTGATAGTGCCGCTGAGTCATCGGATACTGACGGCGATGGTATAGGTGATAACTCTGATAGTGATATTGATGGTGATGGGGTCCTGAATGGTGATGATGCGTTTCCTTATGATGCTACAGAAACTCATGATCTCGACTCCGACGGTGTTGGTGACAACTCGGATTCCGATCGGGATGGCGATGGAGTAGAGAATCAGCAGGATGCATTTCCCAACAACCCGCAAGAGTGGGCAGATACCGACAATGATGGGCTTGGAGATAATTCAGATCCCGATATAGATAACGATGGTTTCGGGAATGAGATGGATGAATTCCCGTTTGATCCTCTCGAATGGCTTGATTCAGACGGCGATGGCGTAGGTGATAACTCTGACTCAGATATTGATGGTGACGGTTATTCTAACGAGCTGGAGCTAGAAGCCGGCACCGACCCATTAGATCCAGGTGATGTTCCTCAGGATATGGATTCCGATGGCGTGCCGGATGTAGTGGATACTGATATTGATGGTGACGGTATCGCCAATGATGATGATGTATTCCCTTATGACCCTTCAGAATCTAGTGATCTTGATCTAGATGGAATCGGTGATAATTCCGATCCGGATATCGACGGCGATGGTGTACTTAATTCCGACGACGCATTTCCGTACGACAGTGAACGAGCAAATGATCTCGACGGTGACGGTATTGCAGATGTTGATGATCCTGATGTTGATGGCGATGGGTTCGGCAATGCGATAGATGAATTTCCGTCAGACCCCTCTGAGTGGCTTGATACGGACCAGGATGGTACCGGCGACAATTCAGATGAAGATATCGATGATGACGGCTTCCTGAATGCGAATGATGCATTTCCATATGATGCGAGCGAACATTCCGACCTTGACGGCGATGGTATAGGTGACAACGCAGACACAGATCGGGACGGCGATGGCGTAGAGGACGTCAATGACCGGTGTATTGAGTTAACAGAGGGTATAGTCGATGTAGAGGGGTGCCCTCCTCCGTTCACTACTCCTGATCAACTATCCGGTGATGACGAATTATTTGGTACGGCCTTTAAAGATTTCCTGGTTGGTGTGGAAGGGAATGATCGTTTCCATGCTGAGGGTGGAGACATTCTGCTTGGCGGAGAGGGCAGCGATGAATACTTACTTACCAGTACAAGTGGAAGCACAGTAATTTACGACTACCAGGGAACCAACAAAGTTATATTTGATAGTTCCGTCAGTCGTAATGATGTTGCTTATAACTTGTCCAGTAACGGCGTTGATTTATATATTAATTACAAGGAACAGGGCGATGTTACGGTTAAGGAATTCTTTACTGTCAGTAATACTGTAGCTCGCTTTGAATTTTCTGATGGTCAATCTGTGAGCGCGTCTCAGATTTATTCTGCATTTGGAATATCGGAGCCTACACTGGCGAAGGTGGGGGAAACGGTTATTCTTGGTACTAAATCGAGAGATATATTTCCACCGATGGAATCGAATACGATTGTTTTATTCGGATTGAATAATGATACGGCGTACCTTGGTGAGGGAGAACATTTTTTCATCGGAGGACACGGTGACGATGTATACTTTTCACTAGAGCAAGCAGGGGAGTATATAATTTTCGACACAGAAGGTGATAATAAAATCGGTATATCTCAAGCTGCTAATGGCGGAGATCTCTCGTTTAGACGTAATAGTGCATCTGATGACCTAACGGTAACTATTAATAGCTCGGGTGAAATATTTACCATCTACGGTTTTTTTAAATACGCTAATACAATTAGTGAGTTCGTAACTCAGCAAGGTACAGTAACAGCGGAGCAGGTTTTTTCATTATTTGGAGTGGCAGCACCACAAGAGCAAATAAGCATATTTGATCTGCTTCGTCCGTATCCTACTCCCGATGATCTCGACTTTGATGGTGTAAATGATCAGAACGATATTTGTTTGGGAACTGAGCCAGGTCAGCCTGTAAACGAATTTGGATGTGGGGATTACGATAACGACGGTGTTCCTGATAATGAAGATGAGTGTCCCGATACGTCATACGAAGAACGACTTGATATTAATTCTGTTGGTTGCGGCCCATCACAACGAGATACCGATGGTGATGGTGTTAATGACGCTTTAGATGATTTCCCGGAAGACCCTTCAGAGACCAGTGATACCGACGGTGATGGTATCGGTGACGGCACAGATGAAGATATAGATAATGATGGATTCTTGAATGAGGTTGATGCATTTCCGTACGATGCCAGTGATTGGGCAGATATGGACGGTGATGGTATCGGCGACAATTCAGACCCGGATATAGATGGTGACGGTTACTCAAACGCAATTGAATATGAATATGGTGCATCACCAGTTGACCTCACCTCGACTCCACCAGACCTCGATGGTGATTTTATTGTCGACGACCAAGATGACGATGTCGATGGCGATGAATATGCGAATGATGTCGATATTCTTCCTAGAGACGCCCGAGATCATTCGGATATGGATGGAGACGGCATTGGAAATAACGTCGATGAAGACATTGATGGGGACGGTGTTGTAAATGCGGAAGATGAAATGCCTTGGGATGCTCAATGGAGTAAGGATCTTGATCGAGATTTAATTCCTGATCATTTAGATCCGGACTCAGATGGCGATGGTTACTCAAACGAGTTTGAACTGACGATGGATTCCGACTCGACGGATAGTACTTCCTTGCCTGGCTCGAAGAGGGTGTACTCTAGTATTCCGACATTGCAGACAGGAACAATGAAATCTGACGATATTGGTGATGACGGTTACTACAGGGCCGGTACACCATTAAATTACCATCGCCCAGAAGGGATGGATGTAATCTACGACGTTAATACCGGTTTGCTTTGGCATGACGATATAAGAAATCAGGATCGAATATTTAGCGCAAGTCACTCTCAAAGTTATTGTAGAAATCTTTCTGCTGCGGGGATTGATACCTGGCGCGAACCTACTATTTATGAATTGCTAGATATTCTCGATTTCGGCGAAGCTAGCCCGGAGTATCCATCCACTGAAAGAACGCTGTTGCTTAATGAAAACTTCATGTATCGACCAAACTCTGTAAGAACTGATGGTAGGTATTTTACTGGTGATATAGCGATAAGCTTTACCTCTGGGCGTATGGATTTACTCGATGCAGATGAAAAAACTCACGCGCGATGTGTTGCCGGTGAGATAAAGAACTTCCCGAGTTATGAAAAGCCCATATTTCAAGAAAGTGTCGTTGTAGATGTGTTTTCTGAATTAATGTGGCAGGATGTTAGTGATAATACAGAGATCGCACGTAATTATAAATCTGCTCTAAATTATTGTGAGACTGCAACTACTGGAGGCTATGAAGATTGGCGAGCCCCAAATTATAAAGAGTTGATCTCATTTGTAAGAGGTCCTAGTTCCAAGCTGAATTATGATATTGAATTTGGTAGTTCCGCCTATACGTATTGGTCTTCTACTAGAAGCCCTGGAACTGATGGTTTGGTACAGGTCGTAGTAAATCCTGTTGGTTCTCTTGGCTTTGATTGGGATGGTTTGAGTAAAGAAAATCTCATAAGATGTGTTCGATCGTATCGAAAGCCAGATGCTATTATCTCAGGACCATTTGAAGTCGGGACCTCAAAGAATGTTATTTACTCAGCTATCGATGACACCTTCCAAGAAATCGAAGGATCCTCTTTTGATTGGACTTTAACTAAAGGTGGAAATACGCTAGATCAAGGTGTGTCTAATAGAATTAATATAATTTTTGACGCTGAGGGGACGTATGAATTAAATCTGGTTGTTACGGATTCAATTGGAGTTTCATCGGAGTACTCTCGCAGTATATATGTATCACCATCGGATCAGAATTTACTCCCAGTAGCTGACGCCGGTGAGGATATTGCCACTTTTGTCGATCAGGCCGTAGTATTAGATGCAACTAACAGCTACTCCCCGACAGAGAGCTCTCTTACTTTCAATTGGAGCCATGATGGTATCGAGTATTCGTCTGCAGAGTACTTGGAGTACGTGCCAGAAACGGTTGGAGAGCATGTATTTGAGTTGTTGGTGGAAGATCAGGATGGTTATGTTTCTAGAGACAGTATAGTCGTTTCTGTTATCAGACCTGAAGAGAACATTGTTGCTAATGCAGGTCAAGATATAGACGCATTTAAGTCGAAGGATTTCTTGCTGGACGCTCGCGAGAGTTATAGTCATGTAGGTCTGATATCTGAATACCGGTGGTACCTTGGTACAGAGCAGGTCGGTAATGAAGAAGTTCTTAGTTATTCATTTTCCAACATTGGTGAATATATTTTTACTCTGGAAGTCGAAGATGAATACGGAGTAATTGCAGTCGATAGTGTCATAGTTAATGTGGTGCTTGGCTTGCCCGTGGCAGATGCGGGTGCTGATTTATATGTCACTCCATACTCTAACTTCGCATTGGATGCTTCTGGTAGCTATGATGAAGACGGTGGCTTACTGAGTTATGCATGGTCTCGAGCAGGAATTACAGAATCAGAATCGGAAGTATTTTATACAGCTATAGCTGATGCAAGTGTCGAATATACTCTCTTCGTTACAGATGAAGATGGGAATGTCTCTTGGGATACCGTAATGGTTTATTCGGACCGTGATAGTGCTGAACTATATTCGCTACAAGAGTGTGACGTTCCCTTAGATCAAGAGCGATACGTAGAGAGTTACCCAGAAGATAATATAAATTGGATCGCTAACGGTTATACAGACGTTGGAGATATCGAAAGGTCTTTTAATTACGCCAGAATGCTGGATCCAACGGTCAATTCATATCTTATGATGCCGTCCCAGAATGAATGGGATTCATTGAGTTCTTCTGAACAGACCCTGTTCCTTGTTAACTCGGAGAGGGCAGCTCGAGGACTTCTGCCTTTAGAAGGGATAAGCTCAGCAGTTGAGCGAGTCGCTCAGGAATATGCTGATTACATGACGAGTAATGATGCGCCATTTAGTCATACATCGGACGGGCGTACGCCTCAGGAGCGTATGGATTCCGATCCGCAGCTTTCTGGTCGCATGAGCGCAGGGGAAAACATAGCAGCTGGAGAATCTCATGTATCTTCTTCTGTAGCATATATGGTTTATGGGTTTATATATAAGGACAAAGACGTATACTCTGGTAAACCATGGGGCCATCGTGACAATAAACTAATAACAACCTTGAGTAACGATAGTCTTCTCTCTTCAGGAGAAGGATTGATTGGTGTGGGTTTATCCGTGGCACCTTATAGCTTGGATGGTCGTGATTTATCGTATGTATATGTGTACAACTTTATTGACCCGGACTCATCATGGAGTGAAGATGAAATCATCAGACCTCAGATTGTCGCAATCGAAGGGTGTAAAAATCAGGAAACGATAGCATTGTCGACTCCTATTGATAATTTCACTTCCATATATATTCGAAATAATCCTGTCACGATATATGAAGGGGATTCATTCGAGCTTGAAGTTGTTGCGAAACTGAATGACGGCACCACGATAGATATCTCGGATGACGTGCGACTGGCATCACCTGATGTTCTGTCACATCTGTCATCCAGTGGGGCTGTGTTCACTGCTTTGATTCCTGGGACGGTTAATTTACGTGTAGAACACAACGGAGTGGTTTCTAATCCGTTGAAGGTAACTATTTATGCAGAAGGCTCCCAATTACCAGATCAGACAGATACTCTTGGCGTTGATGCTGAGTTTATTCCAGATAATGCAACCTATCGTAATTACGATCCGAATGCTTTAACGGTATACACAGGTATTGTAATTGATGGCAACGAGGATCCAATTCAAGGTGCTGACGTTAGATTTACGCATCATCCAGAGTTTGGTTCTGTTGAAACGGACTTTAATGGTCGATACTTCATTTCTGCACCTTCTGGTCAACAAGCAATTCAGTTTGAATTGTTTGGCTATACCGGAGCACAGCGGGAGGTGATTGGATCATCAGGCACATGGCAAACCCTTGATGATGTGATGCTTCTTGAGCGGGATAAGGTTGTTACTGACGTTAAGCTTGGCGCTGAGCCTGTAGTACATCGCTCAACAGTCATTACTGATGAATTTGGCTCGCGTTCATCTACTGTGGTGTTTAATGGCATTAATTCGGCAACGATTCTGGGCGCTGACGGATACACCCGGGAAATAACCGACTTCAGACTGACATCAACAGAATATACTGACGTAAGAGCCATGCCGGGTGTACTGCCCGAGAGCTCCGGCTTCACTTACTGTACCGATTTACACGTAGAGGGCACTGCGATGGGTGACACCGTGCAGTTCGATGGCGGTGTGGTGATGATGGTGGATAACTTCCTCGGTTTTAATGTCGGTGAAATCGTACCTATCGGCTATTACGATATTTATGATGTTGAGTGGAAGCCATCTCAGAACGGTGTCGTTGCACGAGTTATTGATACAAATGGTGATGGTATCTCCGACGGCCTTGATTTTAATGACGATGGTATCGCAGACGACCTGACCGGTAATGGCAACATCCTGGATGAGTCTGTCGGTTTGGAAAGCTATCCAGATGGTCATACGGTTTGGTGGGGCAGGTTCGATCACTTTTCTTCGGTAGATTACAATTTCGATCAACTGAATATGGCCCCGGATACTAAAAATCTTCTACAAAGCGCTTTAGATCATAAAGACGGTAAGGAAATACAAGAATGTAAGGCTAAACAGGCATCGGGATCATATTTTCAGCCAAATGATCAGGTGTTTCATGAAGACATACCTGTACCAGGTACTGACTTTACGCTTCATTACTCCAGCCGTAGAGCTAGTGCTTATCAGCATGAAGTGAATGTGAGGCTAACCGAAGGAACTATTCCTTCTGAATTACAATCAATTGAAGTTCACTTGAATGTCGCTGGTAAGCGTTTCGTTAAAGAGGTCTCAGCCCGTCGGAACGCAAGTGTTACATTCTACTGGGATGGCATAAATGTACTTGGAGAGCGTCCGCAAGGTCTAATCAAAGGTTCTATTGCCATTGGCTATAAAGTTGATTCTGTGTATACGACTCCAGGAAACGTAAATGATACAGGATCGTTCGAGGGAGAAAACTGGAATCAGGATTCAACTTCTGAGACGGCAGTCGACAGCCGAGAGCCAACGACAGAGTGGATAGTTCGACCAGTGAGTTTTGTGAACTCATACTTGAATCAAATAGCCGACGGTTGGTCTGTGTCTTCGCACCATAGTTTGGTGGAGGGAAACAAAATATATCTGGGAAGCGGTGACCTGGACGAAATCGCTCCTCAAGGTAATATTACCAATACTGGTGCGATAGAGAGTTATTACCAAGGTGATGATGCCTATTATGGTGAAAATGGAATCCCGCTGTCTTATTCAATCAATTCAGATGGCACAGTTTCAGACCATAATACCGGACTGACATGGGAAGCCGAGCATTCGAATATTTTTGTCCTTAGTAAGGCCGCTGCAGAGGCGCATTGCACTACATTAAGTCTCGAAACAGGTTCATCCTGGCGTGTGCCTACTGCAAAAGAAGTTAATTATACGGCGTCTAAATCTTCTGTAGGCCAGCACATGGTATTCTTAACGGGGCGTACGGTTACTACGTCAACCCATTTTTATTTCTCAAGTTATGAACTTTTATGCGTTAAAGGAGAGTTCAGAGATCCTGTTGAGAGCGAGTCATTTGTGCGTGACGATGTAGAATCCACTGTTGCAGATTCAGAAAATGGTCTCATGTGGCAGGATACGTATAGCAGCCTCAATTACACCACTGACTGGGAAGGCGCGATTAATTATTGTGAGTCTTCAAACCACGCAGGATATTCAGACTGGCGTTTACCTAATGCGAATGAACTTCTCATAGCGAGTCGTAGTAATGCATTTCAGAATTACACCTACGACATATTCAGTGACGATGGTTTATGGCATGTGGATGATGATAAGCAAAGAGCATTCTGGAGCTCGACGACCAGTTTTGCATCGCCGGATCGCGCATGGATCGTAGAGCACTATGGTTTCGCATCACGCCATCAATGGAAGGTACAGCAACAATACGTCCGTTGCGTACGCGATGACGAGCGTGTGATACGTTCTCCGTACCGTTTTGATCGTTCCGGCCGTCATATTGCCACTATCGACATGGACACAGTCAAAGAACTCAAAACCTTCGAGTACAACGAGGATGGCCAGTTGGGCGCGATTATTGATCAATTCGGTGAGCGCATCTCGTTTGAATACTCAGGTGGAGAGCTCAGAACGATAGTCGGTAAAAATGGTCAACGTACAACGCTTGATATCGATCAGCAGAATTTGCTTCAGGGGGTTGCCTACCCTGATGGATCTATGTACGACTTTGGTTATGTGAATGGGCTGCTGGAAGTAAAAGTCGAACCTAACGGCAATACCTTCTATCACTATTTTGATTTACATGGTCGAGTTCATCAGGTCTCAGACACCGAAAGTGGCCTCTGGAACATCTACGATAACTCAACGAGTTACGGCAGCCGCCTTTTCGGTTTCACAACCGAGGCAGGGCAGTCGTTCGAAACACTCTACGAAACTCTGACCAACGGCAGCGTGCGTGAAACCACAACGGCCAAAGATGGGCGTTTGTCAGTGACAACCCGATCAGACGATAAGCTGAACGAATCTGTTGCCAGCTGTGGCGTGACGTCAAGTATTGAGCGTGTCATTGACCCTCGTACGAAACGAGAGATTCCGTCTAAATTCACGACGGTAATGCCTTCAGGCTTAACATCAGAAACTCTGATTACAAAAGCTTATGGCAACGACGGTGCCGATTTCTCAACCTATACGGAAACCACGGCGACGAACGGCAAGGTAACCACGGTTAATTTCAATGCCGAAACGGGTATTGAATCCATCGCGAGCCCTGAAGGGCGAACGACCACCATTACCTTCGACCCACAGAATATGCAGACGGATCGCATAGAGAGTTCTGGGCTGAATGCGACAGACTTCTCCTACGATGGACGTGGTCGTCTTGAGGCGGTGCAAACAGGTTCACGTATCACCGGGTACACCTATGACCCAGTCACCGGTAAAGTGAAAACCGTTACCAATGCGCTGAATCAGGTCACTACCTATGATTACGACATCAAGGGTAACCTCACGCGCATTACCTACGACGATGATTACTACACCGAGTTTGGCCGTGATGCCAACGGTAACCTCACCTCAACGACAGTGCCGGTTCAGCAGCCGCATGACTCTCCGGTCAACGGCGTGAACAAAATCGACTACGAAGAAACTCCGCTCGGCGCACGTACTAAATACTACTACGACGAAGACCGCCGTGTGACTGATATTGAATTACCATCCGGCGAGCTCATCACCAATAACTATGTTGGCGGCAAACTCGACAATACCGTCACACCGGAGCGCACAACGACGTATACCTACACCTGTGGCAGCACCATAGATGAAATCATCACGGGCAGCGAGAAGCTCAACTACGACTACGATGGCGAGCTGGTTACCAGCATCACCTACAGTGGCGAGCTGAATCAGAGCATCTCTTACGGGTACAACAGCGACTTCATGGTCGATGAGATGACCTACCCGGGTATTGCAACGCCGGTTGGCTACGACAACGACGGCCTGCTCACCAGTATCCACGGCTACACCATTGATCGCTTTGAGACTCACGGTATGCCGCGCCGGGTGTTTAACAGTAACCTCAACCGTGCGTATACCTACAACGGTTACGGCGATGTCGATTCCATGACCCAGACCGTGGGCGATACCAGCATCACAACGAGCTTTACCCACAACCTGGCCGGGCAGATTAAAACCCGTACTGACGTGGTAGATACGCCATCAGGCACGCGCACCGACAGTTACCAGTACTTCTACGACAACCGTAACCGTCTGGAGCAGGTGAAACTCAACAACGTCGTGATCGAAGAGTACAACTACGACAGCAACGGCAATCGCTCGGTATACAGTAGTACCCGCGCAGGTCTTGCTGGTACATCCACCTACAACGACGATGATCAGCTCGAAGCCAACAGCAATGCCAGTTACGGCTACGACGCCAATGGACGCCTGGCTACTCGTACGCGTACTGTTGTCGATGGCGACCCTGTCATTACCACCTACGACTACAGCAGCGATGGCCGCTTACTGAGCGTCACGACGCCAGAGCACACGATTACCTACCGCCACAACGCCTTTGGTAACCGCGTTGCCAAACTGGTTGATGGCGTCGTCGTTGAAAAATACCTCTGGGAAAACAAAACCCGCCTGCTGGCCACGTTTGACGGTAACAAAAACCTGAAACACAGCTACGAATACACAGTAGGTAACACACCGACTTCGTACTATGAAGGCAATCAGCGGTATTACATCCTTACCGACCAGCTCGGCAGTCCGCGCATCATCACCGACGCCGCTGGGAACGTACTGCGTGAAATCGAGTACGACAGCTACGGCAACATCATCGCCGATAGCAACCCAAAGCAAGAACTGCCGTTCGGATTTGCAGGCGGGCTCTATGACCAGCATACTGGCTTAATCCGATTCGGCTTCCGCGACTACGATCCGGAAACCGGACGCTGGACAGCCAGAGATCCGATTGGGTTCGCCGGTGGCGACACGAACCTGTATGGGTATGTGTTGGGTGATCCGGTGAATGGGATTGATCCGGAGGGGCTCGCGAACTCTGGCGTTACTGTAGATGTCGGAGGTGGGAATACGGTTCGAATTGACAATCCACATGTTGAAGGGCAGCAAAAGCATGCGCATGTTAATACCCCAAAAGGAGAGGTGGTTGTTAATCAGGATGGTAGCCAGAGCCACAAGAGTAGAGGGAAGATGGATAATTTAAATAAGAAGGTTAAAAAGTACTTACGACTTAAAGGCTTTAAAATACCTGGGTACATTCCCCCATTTATAATTGATATTCTTATTGAAGTTTCTGCGGCCGGTTGTGCATCTGGGAGCCCAGCAGATTGTGAAATTTATAAAGAACTTACGGGTGATGATCTCACCTCTCAGTGTATGTAGTGATGAGGTAGAGCAATGAAGGCTTTCGGCTATGAAGTTGATTCTGAGAAATTATTGAAATTGAACGAAGTTACGCTGCAATGTGATTCAGAAGAGTTGCGGTCTCTGGCTATATTTTTTAAGGAGTGTGCTGATGAGATGGATGCGTGTGAGGATTGGGAACATGAGCATTTTCCTAATGAATTGGAGTCTGTTGATCAACCGTCAGTAATAGTTTATCGGGAAATGAAGTCATGAAACGATGAGTTTAAGCTCCCTTATTTATTTTAAAATTATCAGGGATAACGTGGTCGCAATACTATTATCGGTACTATTGCTTATGGTATTCGTTGACCAGATTTCAGTGGCTTCGGAAGAAATGGAACTTGAGCTTGTAGGTTACAGGACCAAGTCAACAATGCTGGGAGATAAGCTGATCTTTGAGTTTTCGAGGCCGACGGGTGAGAGGGTTTTGGTGAACTCTGCCCTGGCCGGAACTCCTCCTGTTATCGGGCAAAAAGTCAGGATTACTGTTAGTCGCAGTCTTATACTAAACCGAAAATACTATGCAATCTCCCAAAACTGAGAGATTGTATTAATCAATATCAGTAGTGCTTTGATAGTTGCCTTTATTGGATAACCGGCGCGTGCGTTGTTGAAAATACCTCTGGGAAAAAACCGCCTGCTGGCCACGTTTGATGGTAACAACAATCTCAAGCACAGCTACGAATACACGGTAGGTAACACACCAACCTCGTACTATGCAGGCAATCAGCGGTATTACATCCTTACCGACCAGCTCGGCAGCCCGCGCATCATCACCGACAGCGCTGGTAACGTACTGCGCGAGATCGAATACGACAGCTACGGCAACGTCATCGCCGACAGTAACCCACGCCACGAACTACCGTTTGGGTTTGCAGGTGGACTCTATGACCAGCATACTGGGTTAATAAGATTTGGCTTCAGGGATTACGACCCGGAAACCGGACGCTGGACAGCGAGAGACCCGATTGGGTTCGCCGGTGGCGACACGAACCTATCGCTTCAGTCGCGGCGAATTTTGAGTTTGGCCGCTTGGGGTAATAAACCCACAGGCGGCCAACTAAGCAGGATTAACGTGCCAATTCACGTACCAGGCGGAAGCCGGTGAATTCGTCGGCGGTGCCGTTGTGAGCAGTCACTGTGCTGTAACGACATTCGTTCAGAGGTGTCTGTCTTGAGCCACCGGCAGCAACCAGTTCGTTATCGCGGTATGCCCACTCCTGAACATTACCCACATGCGATGCCAGGCCATAGGAGTTCTGCTTACCGTTGGTGGTTTTGTGCAACTCAAGACCTTTCTCAATAGCTCCGTATTTCAGGAAGCAGTTACGCTCCGGAAATTCAGCTGCGCCGTCGGCGGTCGCTGCCGTCAACCATTCGTCATAGGTCGGCAGACGGTAATAATGCCCGGTAACGGAACTCAGCCAACCGGCAAAATTCTCTGCAAAATCCACTTTGATATTGTGAATAGGCATGAAGTTACGTGCGTATTTATCGGTGTCGCACAGCTGCGAGACGGTGCAGTAGTCAGCGACGTCGTCGTAAGTGATTTCGTACTGACTAATGGCGATTGGCCGTCCACCGTCCGGAGCAGGCACTACCACCATCGTTGGCCCCAGTGCGTCACGCGGCAGTGGATCTGCACAGGTGTAACGGCGCCCTTTGGCACCAGTGCCGGGCTCAAGGTGTGAGCAGTAATCGACAACGAGCGGGTCGAGTTGGCCTTGCGATGGCAGCAGTTCACGAGCTTCGGTCAGCATGGTATCGGCGGCAAATGGGCTGACAGCTGCTAGTTTGTTAAAGCAGTTGGTCAGTGAGTTGGCGACGATAGTACGAAGGTCTGCCGAGCGGCCTGGGTCGAGGGACTCTAGTGCTTTCAGGTGACTGGCGACGTCACCAGCGACATCAATCTGGTTCGGGCAACGCAGGGATTTTTCGAGCGCAGCCACTTCCTGACGAATACGAATCTGGCGTGCTTCTTCGAGTTCTTTCTCCCGTTTTTCCTGTTCCAGGCGCAGCAGGTCGGCTTCTTTTTTCGCAGCGGCGAGACGTTCATTTTCTTGTCTCAGTCGTTCTGCTTCCTGATTGGTCAGTACCTGATTGGTCAGCAGTTCGATCTGCTCTGCGGGAGCTTCCCAGCGACTGGCGTACTGCAGCAGACTCAGAACATTCTCGAGGTTGTTGTCTGCGATGCGCTGCTTCGCTTCTTTTATGTACGCTGAAATAACACGCTGACGAACACTTTCGTTCAGTTCATCAGTATTCAGCCCGTCGATATTCGACACCAGATTTTCATAGCTCAGCAATTCACGACGTAGCTCCATATCCCACTTTGGGGTAAGTGCTGCGATCTGAACCAGCTGTTCAATTTTCTGCGTCTGGTTGGTGATGGCTGAGTCTTCAAGTTTCTGCGCGAGTTCTTCTTCGAGCTGAACTTTTAATTGCGCCTGCGCGATCAGCTGTTCCTGATACTGTTGGTAGTAAACGCCGCCACCAATTATGAATGCAGTCACAGACGCAGCCAGCGCCCAGATAAGCATGCGCGCTTTTCCGAAGAACTGTTTGTAAAATTCATCGACTGTCTGGGTGCGATTTTCGCGTTTTAGCTCTAATGCCCCTGACAGAGCATTCCACTGGCGACGGCTCAGGCCTTTAATACGTTTAGGCTTCAGCTTTTTAGTCAGCGCCTGATCAGCGGGGGTTTTATTAAATGGGTGCTTGCCAGAGTAAAGCTCGTAGGCGACGCAGCCCAGGGCATAGAGGTCATCGGATTCTGCAGGCTCCGCACCTTTGAGCATTTCGTAGCTGGCATAGGCCGGAGTCAGTGCTCCCAGGGTGCCCGCATCAAAGATGGTCTTTTCACCTGCACCGTGCGCCGCGCTGCCTTCTGATACGGCGCGGGCAATACCGAAGTCGAATACTTTCGAGCCTTTATTCTTGGTGACGTAAATATTTCCGGGCTTGAAGTCGGAATGAATAATATTGTGCGAGTGCGCGTAAATCAGTGCGTTCGAGATATCACGCAGTGCGCTTTCGGCCTGCTCAGGCGGCAAACCGTTTGGATGTTCGCGCAGCAGTTCATCCAATGGAGCACCTTCAAGGAACTCCATGGTCATAAATACGGTGTCACGGTCCCGGTCAAAATCGTAAACGGTTACGATGTTCGGGTGAGCGAGTGTCTGTGACTTACGTGACTCCCGTTGCAACGATATAAAGGCATCAGGGTGTTGACGGAAGTCGTCATTCAGCAGTTTAACGGCCACATAAGGGTCCGAGTCACTGGCTTCAACTTTACGTCGGTCGAGTGCTTTATAAACAGCACCCATGCCGCCTGCACCGAGCATAGAAACCAGTTCAAAGCGGCCTTTGATTACTTTGTTGTTCAGGGCTGACACGCGCGGCGTTGTTCCGCCTGTCGTGGTGTTGCCGGTACGACTGCTGGTCGGTGTCGACAGGGGCGTCTGAGATGTAACCAACGTGGCGTCTGGATTTCGTGTAGATTTATCCGACGTCGGGCCGCCCGCTATTACGGTAGCGTCGTCGTTTTTTGCGGGGCCTTTGGAAGATTTTCCGGAAGCGTTTCCGCTTGCCCTGCGGTCTGAATTTCTGGCGTTTCCAGTGGATTTTCCACCGGTGACAAGACGTGTCTTGTCGTCCCTATTATCGGTCATAATGAGCCTGTCGTATCGATACCCTTGACGTATTTCGTCCTTTTCGAGCCCCGGTTCCTCGCTGGCCCGACCTTCCGTTTGCTTGAACTCAGAAAGTGGCGCCGATATTATAGGACTTGCTCGCGCGGCTCAAGACAGGTGTCTGTTGTGACCGCTCGTCTGCGCTGCGGTTATTCTCTTTTTGCCGCTGAACCACAGGAAACCTACGGTGAAGAAATGGACTTGATTCTGACGGTCGTCGAATGCCCGCCTCACGCCAATATGCTCAATCACACGAAAGTCTTCCGCAGTGCGGGTGGCTCAGTCGGACGTGCCGACTCCAACGATTGGGTATTGCCGGATACCGAGCGCATTCTTTCTTCACGTCATCTTGAGGTTGTGTTCGCTGATGGTCGCTTTTCGTTGCTGGACCACAGCACCAACGGTACATTTGTGAATGACAGTCAGGACCCTCTTGGTCCCGGTAAGCCGCACCCTCTGGCCGCAGGCGATGTTTTAATCTGTGGTGAGTATCAGTTGCAGGTCACTCTTAAGGCGCCTCCGGCTGAGCCCGCGATTCCGGCTGATTTAGGGTCGGCAGATTTCCTTGATAAAGGAGATCGCACGACGTTTAACCCGGCAACGGC
>MDSZ01167220.1_pt1 | contig 37440 bp, 34 predicted proteins | sample 811201 | NCBI WGS metagenome assembly MDSZ01 (sample SAMN05326647, study PRJNA326480) | marine metagenome | isolation source: seawater | place: Indian Ocean: North | collected 2010
AAAATTATTAATCTTTTAAAATATTTTTTTCCATAATTGACTCCCATTAATTCTGTTAAAATTTTTCCACCTCCATATGAATACCTTGGATTATGAATATCTGGAACTTTTAGTGGTTCTTTCTCATCAGTAGGTATTTTATTTGGAGTTTGATAAACTTCAGAACTAGAGGCTAAATAAAGTTCTTTAATGTTATTTTCAATACACCCTTCTAAAACATTTAATATACCTTTAACAGCAATATCTAATATTTTTACAGGCTGATTATAAAAATATTTAGTACCATTTACATATGCGAGATGAATTACTGCATTTGTGCTCTTTAAAGCTTTGTTAAAATGTTTTTTATTCCTAATATCTCCTTTAATGAAATTAATTTTATTTTTAAACTTTGCTAGTTTTCCTAAATTTCCTCTGGAGTTATTATCAAAAACTTTAACATGATATCCCTTTTTAATTAACATCTTAACGATATTTGATCCTATAAAGCCAGTTCCTCCTGTTACTAAGAAAGTTTTATTTTTTTTCATATCTTCTTTTAAACCATGTAGTTTCAATTCCATAAAAATACCATCTCAAATAGTCTGGAAGCCAATTAAGAATTTTAAATCTACTTGAGCCTTCACTTCTCTCTTCCCATTGAGCAGGTATTTCAGCAATTTTTAATCCCAACCTGTTACACTTAGCTAATAGTTCCAAGGAATAAGCAAATCCTAATTTTGATTCTATATTAACAGTATTTAAAAGATTTCTAGAAAACAACCTAAAACCATTGCTGGCATCTTTTACTGGAATACTTGAAAACAAATATAATGTTGAGGACGCTAATCTTACTAAGAAAGCTTTAAGCATGGGACATCCTTTCATTGAACCTCCTTTTATAAATCTACTTGCTACAACCACGTCGTTTCCTTGGATAAAAGCCTGGTACATTTTGTCAATTATATTAAAATTTAAAAAATCATCTGCAGGATAAACAATTACACAATCAGATCCCCCGTAATTCAAACCACTTTTTACAGCTGAGCATGGGCCTTTATTAGGGTTCTTAACTAATACAACTTTAAAATTATAATTTTTTAATTCACTTACATGATTAAAAATATCATCAGAATCATCATCGTAACACAATAAAACTCTAAATTTTATTGATATATTTTTATCGAATTCATCAATTAATTTTATAATTTTTTTACCTTCGTTGTATATAGGGACTACTAGATCGCAAGAAACATTATTCATATTTATTTTTAATCTTATTAAATTTTTTCAAATTTAAAGATGAGTCCTTAGCAATATTAAATTTTAAACTTTTAATTAAATTTTTTCTTTTAAATGGCTTAAGATTTGATTGAATTTGTTTATACAACTTAAAGTCGGAAATTCTTTTTCCACCTACATTAATAACACCCTTATATTTATCTGATATTAAATAATAAATGTATTTAGGTAGTAGGCTTATATTTACCTGAGATGTGAAAATATCTGAAGCAGAATACTTATATTTAATTTTATCTTTACTGAAAAATCTTGTTCTTATTATTATATAATTGGATAAGATCTTTACAATAAATTCAGCTGATAATTTAGTCCATCCATAAACATTGTAAGGTCCAAGATTAGAATTTTCATTGTAATTGCCTTTAATTGATGGATAGACTGCATCAGACGAGAGATGGACCAAATAAATTTTTTTTTTATATTTTTTCTCAAAATATAAAATTTCTTTAATCAAATTTAAAGTTCCTAAAATATTGTTATTTATAGCGTTTCCTAAGTTATTTTCGCAATGTCTCATCCGAGCAATAGAAGCACAATTAATAATGATTTTTGGTTTATATGATATTAATATCTTTCTAATTTGATTAGTATTTAAGACATTCAAAAATTTTTTTCTAGGTGCGTAAATGTTTTCAAATAACTTGGATTTTAAAATTTCTGTACCTAAATTACCAGATCCTCCGAGAAGTAAAATTTTTTTTTTCATTTTTTTTTAAGTATTTTTTTCAAACCCCAAAAATAACATTTTAGATATTCTTTTACCCATTTTCCTAATTTAAATGTGGACTCCCCACCAAATAATCTGTCTACTGAAATTAAAGGAACTTCACCGATCTTTAAATTCATAATAAATGCCTTTATTGTAAGCTCAAAAGCAAAAACCCATCCAACAGGATTAGATTGAATTTCTACATTTTTAAAGAAATCTTTTTTAAACATTTTAATTCCTGTGGTTAGATCTGATAAAGGAAAATTTGTTATCATAGAAAACGACCTATTAGCTAAAAGAGAAAGCATATGACCAATTAAAGAACCACCTAGTCTCTTTCCTCCTTTTTTGTATCTAGTGCCACTAACGAAATCATAATCTTCTTTCACAATCATATTTAACATTCTATCAATCGAAAGAATTGGAAATATCTCATCCACTGCGGTTATCAAAATATTATCGTATCTAGATTTATCTACTCCAGCTTTTAGAGCATATTTTACTCCCTGGCCTAAAGTATTATGAACTAATGAAATATTACTAAATTGTGTAGAAAGTTTTTTAGCTATTGGAATTGAGTTGTCTTCTTCATTATCATAAACGATTATTATTTCATTATCGAAATCTAAAGTAGAATTCAAAATTTTTACCATTAAAGATAAACTTTCTCTTTCATTGTAAACAGGAATCACAATTGATAAATTTTTATTCATTTATTTAATTTGTAGAATTTTTTTATTAAATTACAAACATATGTAATTTTTTCTTCTGTTAATTTTAATGATGATGGGAGCCAAAATAATTTTTTATGAACCGAAGAGGATACCTTAAATTTTTTATCACTTTCTTTAAAAGGTTTTTGTTGATGTAGTGGGTACCAAAATTTTCTACATTCAACTCCATTTTTTTTTAAAAAATCTATTAATTTATCTCTTTTACTCTTTACCAGTGCATCAGTCCAAAGGGGTATTTCTCCATTTTTATAATCAAATTTTAAAACTTTTATTTCTTTTACAGATTTAAGTTTATTTGAATAAAGTCTATTTATTTTTACTAATTTATTTGCTCTTTCTTTTAAATTTGAAATTTGCGCAAGTCCCATAGCAGCTTGCAAGTTGGTATATTTAAAATTAAATCCTACTGTGGTGTGTTTAACATTTCCACCGTCAGATCTCCCTTCTATTCCTTGATTTTTTAATAATTTAATCTTTTTGTGTAATTTAGAATTATTTGTGACGATAATACCACCTTGTCCTGTAGTTATAGTTTTGCTGGCAGTTAATGAAAAACAACCTAAATCACCAATTGTTCCAAGGTACTTTCCTTTTTTATTTTTTGAAAATAATGCTTCGGCAGCATCTTCGACAATCTTTATATTCTTATTTCTTATAATTTTTTTTATTAAATTAATATCAGCGGACCTTCCAGAGATATGAACCGGAATAATAGCTCTTGTCTTTTTATTAATTTTTTTTTTAAGTGCTTTAATATTAAATCCTAAATTATTTTCATTTACGTCAACTAAAACTAATTTAGCACCTGTAAGCTTAACAGCCATCGCTGTAGCTCCAAATGTTATATCTGGAACAATGACTTCATCTTTTTCTTTTATACCTAAGGATTTAAGAGCAAGAAAAATGCTTATAGTTCCACTTGTTACACATACTGCATGTTTTACTTTTAATAATTTTTCTATTTTTTTTTCTAATAAATGAGTAAAATGACCCTCATTTGGCCAATTAAGATCTAAAGCTTTTTTTATATTTTTTATTTCTTGACTGCCTATTATTGGTTCCCAGAAATAAATTTTTTTATTAGTTTTTTTAGGCATATATTTTGATCTTATAGTTTATGAATATATATATAAATTTAACTCTTCTTGAAAGTGCTTAACATTAGAATATAGTTTAAATATGGTGAAAAAGAAATTTTGTTTAGTTGGAATAGATAACGATTTCGTTGACCTAATAGAAGATAATCAGTCTAAATTTGTAGGTTATTTCTCTGAAAAGAAAAGGATTTATAAATTTTTAAAAAATAGAAAAAAGTGGCTTGGTAAACATAATAAAGAAAATTGGTATAAAATTAAAAAAAAATACAATCCCAATGTCATTATTACCATTGATAATAGTAAAATAAGAGAAAAACTTTTTAAAGATATTTATAAAAAAAATTGTAAAAACTATTTCTTCAAAAATTCGTTAATATCAAAATCGACACAAAAAAAATTAAAAAAAAAGTTTGGAATAGTAGTGCAAAGTCATTCGAAAATAATGCCAAATGTAAATATTAATTCAGGTGTTAAAATACATATTGCAGTTCAAATTCACCATGATTGTTTTATAGACGAATTTGCAACTATAGCACCCAAAGCTTTATTGTTAGGTAATGTCAAAATTGGAAAACATGCTTATGTAGGAGCTAATACAACTATAAAACAAAAAGTAAAAATTGGAGAAGGCGCAATTGTAGGAGCTGGATCAGTTGTAGTAAGAAATGTAAAAAAATACGACGTGGTAGCAGGAGTTCCGGCCAAATCGATTAAGAAGTAACTACATGTCCCCAAATATCAATCAAGATTTTTTTATTGGGAATTTTTACTTTTTTATATGCGCTATGTGGTGTAGAAATTATTATAATATCAGATTTTCTTATAAGTTCCTCTTTTTTAATTGAGCCCTTTAATTTTAAAAATTCATCTGAGTATAAAACTTTTAATTTTTTCTTTTGTAAAAATTTTAAGAGTTTTATCGCTAATGAATCTCTAGTATCGTCACAATCACCTTTAAACGTAAGACCTAAAAGACCAATTTTTTTTCCTTTTAAATTATATTTTTTTCTCAAGTCATCATAAATAAATTTGGGCATACTCTCATTTACATTCATAGCGGCATGGCCTAGTGAAAAATTTTTATTATAAAATGAAGATAATTGCATTGTATCCTTTAATAAACATGGTCCTGCAGTGAAGCCTGACATTGGAATATGTGCGTTTCTTTTGTAACCGTCTTTCATAATTTCTCTAATTCTAAAAAAATCTAACTTTTGATTTTTACAAATCATATAAAACTGATTAGATATAGCAAAATGAATGTACCTATAGGCATTTGAAAAAAGTTTTATTAATTCAGCTTCGATAACTTTTACAACTATTACTTTTTTACAAATTTTTTTAAACAAATTTGATGCTTCTCTGACACTTAATTGATTTTTACCAGAAACAAGTTGAGAAATATTTGGCAACTCTTTAATAGACTTTCCTTGAACAATTCTTTCAGGACAATAACTTAAGTTTTTTGTTTTATTTTTTAAAATTTCGAAAACTTTTTCACAGATTCCAGGGTACACTGAACTCCTAATTATTATTTGATGATCTTTTTCTATATATTTTTTAAGAATTTTGAAAAAATTTAAAAAATTTTTTATTTCTGGATTCAATGAGTTATCAATTGGAGTTCCAATGCAGATTATTATAAATTTGCTTTCTTTTACTTTTTGTAGATCACTTGTTGCTAAAATACACCTTTTTTTCAACATTTTTTTTAATAAAGACTCGCTTCCTTCCTCTAAGAATGGACTAATACCTGAATTAATTTTTTTTGAATTTTTTTTGTCCTTGTCAATTAGGGTTACCTGAAACCCTTTCGAACTAAAAATAAGGCCCAGCGGATAACCTACATGACCAGCCCCGCCAATTATTGAAATTTTTCTTTTGTTCAACATAAAAATGATTTAAATGTACCCAAAAGATCATTTATATGAATACCAAATCAAAAACAATTGAAAGATGTCAAATTTCAAAGAAAAAAGATTTAATTAAAATCCTTTCTTTAGGATACCTACCCCCAGTTAACAATTATTATCCAATTAAATCTAAAAAAAGTGAAGAGACCTTTTTTTCAGCCGATTTAATGTACTCTAAAAGTTCAAAACTGGTACAGCTAAGAACAATAGTAGATAAAGAAATTATATTTCCAAAAGATTATCCCTATACAAGCAGTACAACGAAAATTTTACGGGATAATTTTCATGAACTTTATAATGAATGTGAAAAAATCTTAAAATTTCAAAAAAAAGACTTGGTTGTGGATATTGGTTCTAATGATGGAAATCTTTTAAGTAATTTTAAAAAAAAATATAGTGTTCTTGGTGTCACTCCAGAAATGATTGGTAAAATAGCAATCAAAAAAGGGATAAATACTTTGCTAAGATACTTCGACAATTCTACTGCAAATTTAATTTTGAAAAAATTCGGAAAGGCAAAATTAGTAACAGCAACAAATGTTTTTGCGCACATTGATAATGTTGAAGAGGTAATGAAAAATATAATCAAAATTTTAGATAAAGATGGAGTTTTTGTATCAGAGTCTCATTATCTAGTTTCGTTGATACAAACCAATCAATATGACACCATTTATCACGAACATATGAGATATTACTCATTGATGAGTTTGCAATATTTATTTAAAAAATATGGTCTTAATATCTTCTTTGCAAAAAAAATTCCTACGCACGGTGGTTCAATAAGAGTTTATGTATCTAAAAATAAAAAATATAAAACTCACCCCTCTGTTAAAAAAATATTAAATTACGAAAAAAAATTTTTTGTTAAAAAAACATTCAATGATTTTAAAAAAAAAGTTGTTAATTCTAAGATTGATTTATATTCACTCCTAAAGAACTTAAAGTCTAAAAGAAAATTAATATTTGGAGTTGGTGCACCCTCACGAGCTGCTACTCTTGTTAATTATGTTGGTCTTAATGAAGATATAATAAAGTATATTTTAGAAATAAAAGGATCATATAAAATTGGTAAATATATGCCAGGAACAAACATACCTATTGTGGATGAAAAAATAATTAAAAAAATTAAGCCAGATTATTTATTGTTATTATCGTGGCACATTGCTCCAAGTTTAATTAAAAATTTTAAAAAAATAGGTTTCAAAGGTAAATTCATATTACCGCTACCTAAACCATATATTATTAACTAATTGGGTTAATATTGTATCTATAATATAAGCTTCCAAAGTAATAAATTGAAAAATAAATACAAAAAATAAATATTGTTTTATTTTTTTTAAATGTTTCAAATTTATTTTTTTCTAAATCAAATAAAGTAAAAAAAACTATCAAAAATAGGGGCTCAAAATATTCTTGTAATATATAAGCGGGAAAACAGAATATTAATAGAGAAAGAAAAAGTAATCTATTTTTGATTGAAATTGATAGATATTTAAATATTAAAAAAATTCCAAATGATGAATAAAAAAGAAAAAAAATTAAATTTTCTTCAAATAAGATTTTATTAAACTTTAGAATAACACCTCCACCAAAATACCAAGTGTTAAGATAATTGAATATTTCAAAATAATTCAATATTAGTAAAATTAAAAAAATAGAAAAAATAAAAATAATTTTTTTTTTGGTTAAAAAATTATTTTTAAAATACTCAAAAGGAGTTAAATAAAATAAAAAAAGGGATGAAAAAATTATAAGATTTTTTGAAATAAATTTCGGATTATGATAATCTTTAACTAAATTTATTTCATCGTTGCCTAATTTCAATACACCTTCCCACAAATAAATTAAGATAAATCCTGGTATGGAAAAAACTAAGTACAAAATCATTGAAGGTTTTAAATAATTATAGTCTTTATTAAAAACTGAGTTTAAAATTAAAAAAATTGGAAAAAAAATTAAATAAGGCCTTACATAAAGTGCAAGGCTCGAAAATAAACATATTAAAAAAATAGTTGAAAATTTTCTTTGATTTTTGTTCTCATTATAATAGTTGTAATATTTAATCGATATCAACAAAAAGAGCCATCCAAAATTTTCAGTAATTCCCCAAAAAGCAGAAGACCTGAAAAAAGGTAATATTAAAAAAATACTTGCATATAATAGGGCGTCAATTTTTTTTAATTTAAATTTTTTTTCAATTATTTGAGAAAAAATTATTACATTTAATAGTGAAATTAATGTTATGGATCCTTGAAAAGCAAACTGATCAAAAGTGAAAGGATTTAAATATGCGTTAATGATGTGAAATAACGGTAAACTGCCTTCTCCAAAAGACCCATAATTTTTAATCGAAAAATAAAAATCATTTTTGAAAGATAAAATTGCAGGCCAAGTAAAACTGAGAAAATCTTGTTCTGCTCCACCGGCTATATTTTCTCTTAAAAAAAAACCAATTATGTAAGATAAAATAAAAAATATTAAAAAAAAATATTTAAGGTTTTGATAATTTTGCATCAAAATTTATTTAATAGAAATTTTGTTAATAGTTGTTTTTTTTTTAACTTCAGATGGATCATGTACTCCACTTAGCACATTGGTAACTAAAGACTTTTTTACTAAAGATGTAAATGAAAACCAAAATTTCGGAGGTATTTTTAAAATACTATTATTCTTTTCACTCAATATTACTTTACGTATTCTTTTGCTAGTAGATTTACATATTGTGAACATAACTTTTCCTGAAGGAACGGTTAATAAACATGTATATTTTTTATGATAATTCCATCCTTTGACTTTACCCTTTTTAATTTCAGAAAAATAAATTTCCCCAAATTTACTTAATAATTTATTATCTTTTGAAATAAATTTTATAATATTTCCTTTTTTATTTTTAATTAAATTACACCTCGAAATTTTAACTGATTTTACTGTCATTCATGTATCTTTTTATTTGATCAATAGTTGTTTCAAAAGCCGATTTTTTTGACGTAGTAACATCTTTATACCAATCAACAGTAAATTTTACACTTCTTTTAATGTTGTAAGTTGGTTTCCATTTAATTTTTTTTCTAGCTTTAGCTATATTCAATTGAAGATTTGTTTGCTCATAAAGCTTACTTTTTTTTAATATCATTTTTCCAGAACCCCAAAAACCTATCATGTACTCAACGATTTTTTGAACAGATGTAACTGAATTTGGCATAGTACCAAAATTCCAAGCTCCTGAATATTTTTTAGGATTATAGTATTGTTTTAAGGCAAGAATTAAATACCCCTTTAATGGCTCAAGTACATGTTGCCAAGGTCTGTTAAAATTAGGATTTCTTAGAATAATACTTTTTTTATTTAAGAAAGATCTTATTGCATCTGGAATCAGTCTATTAGAAGACCAATCTCCACCGCCTATAACATTGCCGGCTCTTCCGGTAGAAATACCAGTACTTCTATTTCTTTTATTTTCAAAAAAACTTTTATTATAAGCCTTAACTATCAATTCTGCGTTTGCTTTTGAGACACTGTAAGGGTCGATGCCTCCTAATCTGTCGCTTTCTTTAAAACCTTTTGTAGAATTATTGCTTTCATAACATTTATCAGAAGTTACTATAATTACTGACTTTACGAATTTAGATTTTCTTACTATTTCCATTATATTTAAAGTACCTTTAGCATTAATGTCTATGGTGTCATAAGGGTTTTTGTATGACTCATAAATTAAAGGTTGAGCTGCTAAATGAAAAATAATACTTGGTTTAATTTGATTAATTCTTTTTTCAAGCTTTTTAAAATCACGGACATCTATCATATTAACTTTTATTTTTTTTTGTAATCCAAGATTATAAAATAATTTTTTATTTTTATTTGGTTGATATCCTATACCGTAAACTTTAGCTTTTAATAATATCAACCAAGTTGCCAACCAAGATCCTTTAAATCCTGTTACTCCTGTAATTAATACTTTTTTATCTTTATAAAATCTTCCAATCATTTCCAGGGAACGTTTTTTGATTTATTTAATTTTTCCAATGTGTTTTTATCTCTAAGAGTATCTAGGCATTGCCAAAATCCATTATGCTTGAAAGCAAATAAATTTTTAGACTCTAATAGTTTTTTTATTGGTTGTCGCTCTAACATCTGATTTTTTGATAAGTACTTAAAAATTTTAGAATTAAAAACAAAGAATCCACCATTTATCCAGCCTGAACTTACCTGTGGTTTTTCTTGAAATTTTTTTATTCTTTTTTTATCACTGCTAAAATACACTTCACCAAATCGAGCTGGAGGTCTAACAGCACTTAAAGTTGCTATCTTTTTATGTTTTAGGTGAAATTTAAGAAGTTGAGATAAATTTATATTACTTAAACCATCGCCATAAGTAAGCATAAAATTTTCACCTTTTTTAAATTCGTTCCTTATTTTCAAAAGTCTTTCGCCAGTTAAGGTACCAACTCCAGTATCAATAAATTTTATTTTAAAATTAATTTTTTTATTTTTGAAATAATTTTTAATCACTGCCCCTTTGTAACCGATTAAAACAATAAATTCACTAAAACCAAATTTTCTGTAATAATTTATTAAATGCTCAAGAATAGGAAGTTTTCCAATTTTAATCATTGGTTTTGGTTTATTTGCAGTTTCTGAAGAAATCCTTGTTCCGTAGCCACCACTTAAAATGATAACCTTCATATTTAATAAATTCTTAATTTGAGTTGTTAATTTGAAGCATATATTATAAATTATCTAATTCAACTTGCTTTTTCGTTACTAGTAAAATTCAAATTAAATTATCATGAATAACAAAGCAGATAATATTTCAATCTTTTGATACAGTTCAATATGCTTAAAAAAAATAAATTTTTAGTAGTTATTAGTATTTTTTTGTTAGTTTTAATTGTTTTAAATATATCTTTTTTTCCAAAATATTTCTATTTTCTTAAATCAAAAATTTTAATACCAATTGTAAAATTTCAAAATCTAAAAAATTCACAAGAACTAAAAAATTGCTTTGAAAATAATCTCACACAAGAATCAATTGATCTAAAAAAAAATATATTAATTGTAGGTCATGCTTATGGAAATTCTGATGAAAAAAATTTAGGTATATATCCAAAATTAATTGACTATTTTAATAAAAAAAAACATTCCTTTGATCTTATCATTGTCGCTGGAGATTTAGTAAGAGTTCCATCAAAAAATAATTATGACCTTGCAATCAATCAACTAAAAAAATTTGGAAAAGATATTTTGATTGCTCCAGGAAATCATGATGTAGGTTACAGTTTTTTAAATGAAAAAAGAGAAATTTTTAAAAATTATTTTGGACAGTTTTATGATTTCAGGATTTATAAAGATAATTTAATTTTAGCATTAGATACCAATATAAATTCTACTATTGATAAAAAACAATTTAATTGGTTAAAAAATATTGTAGAAAAAAATGATAACATTAATAATATAATGGTTGTAACTCATCAAATTCCTTGGAGAAAAGAGGTAGAAAATAAAATTTTATTAGATAAACATAAAAAATGGGAATTAGTAAAAGATAAAAAAAATGAGTTAATAGATTTTACTAATGTAGTAGATTTTATTAAATCAAGACAAAAAAATACATATTTTTTTGCTGGAAGCGTAAATCATAAAAACTACTTATATTGTTTTAAAAAAAATAATATTGCATTCATTAACACTGGCGTTGGTGTAAATAAAATTAACTCTATCGTATTGCTCAAAATAGAAAAGAATAAAATAAAACTTTTTAATGAGTTATTTTAAAATTGTCTCAAAATATATTAATTTTGATTTGCCTAATTTTTCTAAAAATAACTTTTCTGGATAAGCCGAGCTTATTTTAAACCAGTGAGTATCCTTTTTAAACTTATCTTTATAAAATTGAATTGGTTTTTGTTTAAGTTTTTTATTTTTAATTTTTTTTTTTAATAGTTTCCAAATTTTAACAATACTTCTTAATTCCTTTTTATTAAGACCATTATATTTGAGTGAAGGTAAAATTAATGTTGAGAGAAAGAAATATACTAAATCAAAACAATAATCTTCGCCGCTTTTTTTAAAAAATTCCCAGTCTATTATTTCGAATGATTTATTTGTAATTATTATATTATCAAATGTTAAATCTCCGTGAGCAGGCAACTGTTTATTATTTTTTGTCCAAATCTTATCATAATATTTAATAAAATTTTTGATGTGCACTAAATTTTCAGAAAATCTTGAAAAATAATTTATTTTTTTTCCCTTAATAATCTCCACTTCAAGACCCGAAAAAAAGAAAAAATTATAAGGCTTAATAGAATTTATTGATTTTGTTTTTTTAAAGTACCATTTAAATCCGTTGATTTCATTTTTTATAAAAAAATTACGATTTTTCCCAAATTTTATTTTTATAATTTTATTTTTTTTAAAATTAATAATTACTAGATTAGGGTTTTTTAAAGTACAAAATCTCTGAATTTTTAAGTTAAAAAATTTTAATATAAGATTTATTGAAAATTTTATCACTATTTCTCTTGCAAATTATTCAGTAAATATTTCGTTGTATCAGTAATGTTATTTTTTTTTGTATCGTCACCAAAATAGAATTTTTTAATTTCCTTTATCTTTTTAAAATTGTCAGTTTTTATTTCTTTATCAAAAATTTTATTCAAACTTTTAGTGTCTATGTCTAAATCACAATTTGTAAGAAACTTTCTTACCTCTGTATCGAATGAATAACTTTCAATTTTATCTTTTACAAATTTTGAGTTTTTAAAATAATTAAAAAGTATAATTTTCTTTTCAAGATAAATTGAGCTAAAAATAGGACCACCATAGTCACATATAATCAATTTTGAAAAATTAATAAGTTCTCCAATTTTTCTGTCAGCTTCGAAATCTACTATTAATTTTTGTTTTTTTATTATGTCTTCAAGTTTATTAAAAGTTTTAAGTGTTTTCGGATGTGGTCGTAAAATGATATTATAATTTTCAGTAGTTTCCTTTAAATTTTTGAGCCATTCTAAAATATTTTGTCCATAATAATTTTTTTCCTTTATATGAGAAGGTAGCCATAGAATAGTGTCTTTATCTGGATTAAATAAATTGCTATTATAAAAATCTTTTAATTCAATTGAATTTACTCTTCTTGATAAAAAGTCGTCATAACGCGGATACCCAATAATAAATACTTTTTTATTGGAAAACTTTTCACTAATCATTTTTGTATCTGCGAGGCCATGTGTAAAAAATATATCAAAATATTTTTTCCAAATTTTATCTGGATAAATATAATTTAGATCCATGCCTTGTGGATATTTTATTGAAATTTCACCAATTATCCTTTCTGGGAACCAGCTGGTAAATGGGACTGCAAATTTTCCCTCTGCATTAAAAGGACGACCTAATAAATTTTTCAAAAAAATGGACAAATTTGTAAAATCAAAAAATCTCCCAATGGTTTGAGCATAACACCATCTTAAAAATGAGTATAATGAGAATCTGTGTGAACAAGCTTCTCCTGTACTTAAAACGATTTTGAATTTTTTTTTTCCTAAAATTTCTTTTAAAAAAGAATATTTCCTTATTCCCTTATTGTTAATTAATTTTTCAATATCTCTTGAATTTCCTAATCTTTCTTTATCAAATCCCTTAATATCGTTAATTAGTATATGGTAATTTTCTTCAGGCAAAGACTCGATTAATTTTGCATACATGTCGTATTCCCTTGGCCAATTTAAGAGAATAGCAATCTGATTAATTTTAGAAATCAATTAAAATCCTTTTTTGAAATAAGAGTTAAAGAGTTAGCTCTTGAGTCTTTTTTTGGATTATTAATATTTATTAATAATGCTATATCATTCACTTTAAAAACTTCATCTTTAAACTTTTTAATGTTTTCAAAAATGAATGAATTATCATTAACTTTAAAATTTTTAATTTTTTTACAAGTAACTTTCTCTTTAAGAGAGTAGATATCTTTGATCTTCTTATTCTCCGTAAAAATATATAGAGATTCAAAGTTAAAGTTTTTTATTTTTTTTAAGGCATAACCTTTCTTTGTAAATAAAACCAAGGGAAGACCTTCAAACTTACTAATAGAGTCCCAAAATATTTCATATTTTTTAGAAGACTTAGAGATAGGTACATTTTTTGATATTAAAAACTTACTTAACCAGTCTAAAATACCTCTCCAGTTTTTAGAGGTAGCCGTTTCATCACTAAGCATTATTCTATCTGCCCCTAAGTCTCTAGATATTTCTAATGAAATAATTTCACTCTTTGTAGGTGAACTAATACTATTCCCAATAATCATTGAGTCTAAATTTTCAGTGGCCATAATTAATGGTTTATCTTGACTTTTTGTAACCTCAGATATCTTTTTAATTGCTCTATATAAATTCATTTCACCTATCTCAGCGCTAAGATCACCTCTATCTATCATTATCGCATCAGATACCTCGGATATTTCTTTAATATTTTTCAAACCACTAAGATTTTCAATTTTAGAAATTATAATTTTGTTGATTTTCCTTTTTTTGAAATTTTTTATCAGGTTACTGCTTTGCACATAACTTAATCCTATAGCGTCATACTTAATTTGTTTTGATTTCTTAAAAAAACCCAAATATTTTTTTAATTGATTTTTTTCATCATAAATAGATAGTGGAAAATTTACTCCCTTCTGTTTGCCAAGCACAAAACTTATCTCGGACTTTGCAATTATAAAATTTTTGTCAATTTTGATCATTTTAAATTTATATTTACCATCACTAACTGAAAAATATTTTAATTTTTTTTGTAATTTAGGAAATGGATTAGTTATTTTAATATGCAAATAATTTAATTTTTTTTTAAATTTTTTAAAGTAAAAAATAACTATTTGATTTTTTTTAATATTAATTTCTTTTTCATTATCTGTCCTTGGTTTTACGCCAGGAAAATCTAATAAAATATTTGTATTTGGATTAATTTTTTTTACATTATTTGAAATTTTTTTATGCCAATTAACATTGTTATGTGCGCCATTCAGCCTTACATAATCTGAAATTTTTTGAATAAATTTCAATTTGTTAACATCTTGCGTTATCGGTCCAATAGTAGGTAAAATTTTAGTCATTATAAAATATTTTTCCTTTAAAGTTTTTAAGATATTTATTTAACTCAGGTCTTGCAAATTTAAATGGTTTTTTTAAAATTATTTTTTTTCTGAATTCTGTTCCTGAAATATTTAAAAACTTACAATCTTTTTTGCAATCTTCTTTTAAAACAATTTTTTTACATTTTAGGCAATAATAACTCCCTTGGTGTGTTATTATACTAATTTTAAATTTTTTCTTTAATTTTTTTAATATTTTTGGTGCACTATTAGGCTTATATGCGTTCTCAGCACCAGCATGGTCTCTTCCAACGATAAACATGTCAAAACCCAATTTTTGTCTTAAAAGTGCGTGATGAACTGCCTCTCTGGGGCCGCTATAAAACATATTAGCAATTAAAGGTTTGAAGAAAACTTTCTTGGAATCAAAAAATTTTTTTATATAGAAGCTATAAATTTTAGTTAAAGCTTCTGGTTTTATATCTCCATTCTTTTTAGGTCCTATAACAGGATTTATAATAACATAATCGCAGTGCTGAATTAGTTTTTTTATAATTTTTTCGTGACCAAGATGTGGAATATTTCGAGTTTGGAATGCACCTACAATTTTTTTATTTTTTTTTAGTTGTTTAATGAACTTTTTTAAAGATATGTTTTCTGCGCTAATACGATTTACAATTTTTGTACATTTTTTTTTTAAAATGTATTTACTACTTATTTTATTTCCATAAAGAAAAAAATTTCTAAAAGGCTTATAATTTGTATTTTTAACCATAAATATCTTTTTCATAAAATTATTTTCTGAAATGAAAAATGCTTTATCATTATTATGACTGAATGCTTTTATGCTTATAGGTAAAACTAAAGGAAATCCAAGCTCAATTTTTTTTTCAAATAAAGATATATCTTTCACATTTGCAAATTTTTTTTGGTGGGCAATTATTCCAGTTTTTAAATTTGAGTAATCAATTAAGAACCTATCTTGATTCTTTAAGTTATAAATTTTGCTATTTTTTTCCAAAAATTTTTTCCTCCATCATTAGTTAAAACTACACTTTGAAGCTTAGGCATTTTTAAATCTTTGCCTATTACATCTTTTTTTAATTTGTAAATCTCGCTTTTCATTTTTAATCGAGGTCTAATTATTTTTATTACAATTAATCCGTTTTTTTGTGATATTTTTTCAATATTAGAATTCATATAAACTGTAGATATGATCGGGAAAAATTTGTTTTTCAAACAAATTTTTGAAATGCCTAAAATCCTTTTTATTTGTGTTTTTCTATCTTTTATCGAATAACCCAAATCAAAACTTATAAATTTGCGGACTTCATCTCCATCAATAACTAATATTTTTTTTTTAATTTTATTTTTTAAAATTTTTGTTAAATGAGATTTACCGCTGCCTGAAAGGCCGTAAAACCACAAACCTTTAATTTTTTTTTTTATTTTCATACTAGTTTTTTATAAATTTCATCAGATAATGAATTAGGAATTCTAACAAATTCTTTAGAAAATTTTTCTATATATTCTTGTAAATTTTTATCATTCCACCAATCTTTTATATTAAAATTTTGATCTTGGATAAAATTAATTAATTTTTTTTGATTTTTATGAACAATATTTTTTTTTTCTAGGTATTTTAACATTTTTTTAGTTTTAAAATTTAATAAACTTTTTTCTACATCCATTATTAACAAACAAGGTATATTTGATCCTATACATTCTAAAAATGTAGTTCCCAAATATGTATGAATAACGAGCTTGGTATTTTCTAGTAGTGAAAAAATATTTTCTTTATCATTTATGAAATTGTAATTCATGAACTGATACTTTAGGTAATTTAAATTGTACGGATTTGACGATGTTTCATAGGGATAGTTTTTTATATAAAAATTTTTTCTAGAGTTTTTAGGAATAATTCTCAATAACTCTTTTACTTTTTCATTGTACTTTTTACTCTCATAGCCATAGAAGATTGCTGTATGATTTTCCGGTAGATATTTGAAACACTTACTATTTATTATTAGGATTTTTTTTTCAAAATTGTTAAAACTTCTTTGATTTATTTTTACCTTGGTTGAATAAAATGGAACTATGTTTTTATTTTTTTTTTCATTCCATCCCCAAGTTAAATAAGAATCGGAAAATTTTTTTTCAAAAACTTGAGAGTATGAATATAATGTCATACCATAACTTACGCCATGCTGAGAATAGTATAATTTTAATCTATGTAAATTTTCACATAGCCAAAATTTAAAAAAAGTATCTTCCCAAATACATAAAGAAGAGTAGATTTTTTTTAAATTTTTACTTAATGGTAAATTTTTGCTTTCAGCTTTTATCGTTTCAAAGTCCTCAATGTAAAATTCTGGTATTAAATCAAAAAAAATATTTCTCAATAATTTTTCATTCTTATCAAGATTTTTGAATTTAGTTTTAAAATTTGAAAATCTTATAGAATTTTTTTTTATTTGATAAGAAGACGTAAAATTATAATCTAATTTTATTGGGAAAATTTTAAGTTTCAAAAAAAGTTTAGCTAGCTCTGTTTTATTATTCCAGTATGGTTTATAAATTAAGATTTTTTCTCTTGATTTTAAAAGTCTGTAAAAAAAATATTTTAAAAATTTAAAATTAAAATCAATTATTCGTTTTTTTTTTTTAAGGTTATCATCTAGTTGCTTACTTATTTTTTTCTTTTCTATTTTACTATAAATAAGGTTTAAAAGATTTATGTTCCAAGCATCATCTTCAATTAGTTTTAAAAAATCATCTCTTTTTGAAGCTATAAGGTGTAATTTTTGATTTTTTTTTGAGGATAAATTTATTTTTTTTTTTTTTAAATAATAATAAAACTTAATTCTGTCATAAATAACGCTTACATATCTATGAATGTATGGGCCAATAAATAATTCCCAGCTTTTAAAATTCCAGTCCACATCATAAAAGTTTTTTAAATTTAATATCGCGTCGTCTATTAGCCTTGAGTAGTAATAATCACATAATTTTGTTCTTTTTAATATTTCATTATTTGAAGAATACTCTTCATATAAATCATTTATATTTTTTAAATTCAAAATTTTAAGACGTCCACTCATAAGGATTGATTATTTTTTTGTTAAATGATTTTATTTCCTCGATTGAAATAACTTTTTTTTTTCTATTTTTTTTTATAATATTTTTTATTTCATTAAATTGTTTAAAATTGTCAAAACCAATAACTGAATTTGAAAAAAAATTTTGTGAAAAAATAAAATTTAGATTAAATTTTAATAAATCTTTTTGTTTATTTATAAATTTTTTTAAATTTTCAGAAAAAGTAGGATAATTTTTAAATATTTTTTTTCCGTTTAAATTTTTTCTAAGCAGAATACCTTGCAAAAAAATTGATCTAATTATGATTTTAATTTTCTTTTTATTTAAAAATTTTATGATCCCTTTCTTTTTTAATGATTGATCTACTAAATTAAATGGACATTGAATAAAGTCTAAATCTATTAAATCTAAGTAATGCTTTTTTAAATAATTTGAATAAATTGAAACTCCAACTTCATTACTTAAATTATACTTTTTAATTTTTTTAAATGTTGTATTTATAATATGACAATTATTCTTTTTTAAATCCCATGGCCAATGAATCATTACTCCTTTAAATTTTTCTAAGTTTATTTTTTTTAGATTCTCGATTATTGTAGACAGGATATATTCTTCAATTATTTTTTTATCATTTGGTATATTTGAAATTTTACTGTAAATATTCCAACCGGTTAAATCTTGTTCGTTTAAAATATTAAAAACATTTTTGTAATCTGGCGCAATATCTAGAGTGTTTATATTTTTTTCTTTAGCTAATTTTAAAATTTTTTTAAATTCATTAATTGCAAGTTTTGTTTTCGAAAAACCATAACGATTTTCTAAATTAGCAGTTCCTATAATAATTTTCTTTAAATCATTATACATTTCTTTTTACAAATTCTTCGATTTGTTTTTTTTTGAAGAAATTTGGATTATTTGCTGAATTATACTCAAAATCTTTTTTTACTTTTTTCCCAATTTCACCTAATACATTTTTTTCATAATTATTTAATCGATCAAAAAAAGTAATTGAGGGCTCTATTACATAATGATCTTTAAATTCAATAACTTTGGTCCATAATTCTTTGGGGCATAATACTTCATGCAACTTCTCGCCAGGTCTAATACCTATGTACTTTATTTTTACTTTTGATGAGAAAGATTTAGCCAAATCTAAAATTTTTATCGATGGTGATTTTGGAATAAATGTTTCACCTCCTTTCATTCTTTTTAAAGATTTTAAAACAAATTCTATTGCTTCAACTGGCGTTATCCAGAATCTAGTCATTTCTTTATCAGTTACAGGAAGTGTATATTCTCCTTTTTCAATTTTATTTTTAAAAATTGGTATAATTGAACCTCTTGATCCAACAACATTTCCATATCTTACTACTGAAAATTTAATACTTCTTTGTCCGACTATATTATTTGCAGCGACAAATAATTTTTCAGAAGCCAATTTTGTTGAACCATAAAGATTAATTGGGTTACTAGCCTTATCAGTGGATAAAGCTAAAACATTTTGAATGTTGTTTTCTATTGCGGCGGAAATAACGTTATTACTTCCATTAATATTTGTCTTAATCACTTCCATGGGATTATATTCGGCTGCAGGAACATGCTTTAAAGCAGCTGCATGAATAAGTATATCAACATTTTTCGTTGCTAATTTTAAACGATCTAGGTCTCTTATATCACCAATCAAATATCTCAACCTTTTATCATCATATTTTTTTTGCATCTCAAATTGCTTTAATTCATCTCTTGAAAAAATTATTAGTTTTTTAAATTTGATTTTTTTTAAAAAATATTTTACGAACTCATTTCCAAATGTTCCGGTTCCTCCAGTAATTAAAATTGATTTATTTTTAAAGTCCATATTCCTCCCATCAGTTAAATCTGTTTAATCCCGTTATGCTCTCTGGTCCTTCTAAAAATGATCTAGGGTCTAAATGATCATTTTCAAATTTATAAATTTGATTAAAAATTCTATCTAAGTGAGTAAAATAATTATTAAAAATTTTTTCATTGTGTGCTATTGAACAATAAATATTATTTGACGCTAAAATTCTCTTTTTTAACATCTCTTGTGTAATAAACGTTTTGTAAATATTATTGTTTTTGGATTTAAAGCTAAATCCAGGCATTGCATCTATGCCCCAAGTATCAATTTTAATATTATTATTCTTCGCAAGCTCGAGCCATCTTTTTTTAATTTTTTTTCCAAGAGTTGTGATTTCTATCCACGATTTCTTTTTTTCCATTATTTCAAGTGTTTTTAAAGCAGCTGAAGGTCCAATTCTCTCTGTCCAAAAAGTACTACTGATAAAAGTTTTTTCAGCATTTTCCATTATATTTTTCTTTCCTAATACAGATGTAATTGCATATCCATTTCCCAAAGCTTTTCCAAAAATCACCATATCTGGATCTAAATTGTATTTTTTATAAATTCCACCAAAAGTCTCTCTAAAACCTGAACTACATTCATCAAAAACTAAAACAATATTTTTTTTCTTAGCAAGATTTTGTATTTTTCTTAAAAAATTATTTTTTGGTTCAATGTTTCTTTTAACCTCCATTTTGATAACTCCAATATTTTTTTCTCTCACCAAATTTTCTAAACTTTCGAAATCATTATAGTTAAAACTATAAATTGAATTTTTAAGAGATTTTGGCACTCCTCTCTTATCTATTCCGGATACTAAATTTTTTTCTAAATCTTTAGATTTATTTATACTCATTGCTAAATACCAATCATGCCAACCGTGATATCCGCAGACAGCGACGTTATCTTTTCCGCTTGATGCCCTAGCTATTCTAATTGCTATAGCATTAGCCTCGCCACCACTGCGAGCAAATTTTACCATTTCCATTGTTGGCGCGATTTCTAACAATCTTTCGGCTAACTTAACTTCTTCACTGCAGTTCAAAGTAGACATATTTCCTTTAGTTAGTGCTCTAATTACAGCTTGATCAATAAGATTGTTGGAATATCCTAAAATGTTGGTTCCCACTCCCATTAGTGAGAGATCTCTATATTTTTTTCCGTCTAAATCCCAAATATCAGAACCTTTTGCTTTTGAATAATAAGTTGGCCATCCATTTGGGTGAAATCTAGATGGATTTTTTGATAGAAGCATATTTCCACCTGGTATTATTCTTTTTGCTTTAGCCCAAAGTTTCTGTCCAGAACCATTTAAACTTCCAAAATTTCTCATTTGATTGTTTTCTAAAAAAAATTTTGGTTGAAGATTGATTAGTTTTTTTAAATCTTCAAAGCTAAAAAATATATCTGGTTTAAAATAATTAAAAATTATCTTTAAAGTTTTTAAATCTTCTTCTACATCTAATGTTAATCTAATTTTTGATAGATCCTTATTGTTTAATAAGTTGAATTTTTTTAAATTTTTATGTCTTTTTATAAAAGGTGTAACATGTTCTAAATCATACTCTGATTTCGCCTGGGAATAGGCTAACTTTAAACTCTTAAAATTGAAAATCTCGGCATCTAAGCCATCTGGAAAGGTTGGATTAATTGTATTGCTAACGTAGTCAAATTTTCCTTTATTAAAAATATCATAAATCTTTTTAACAATTTTTAGATCTACACACGGACAATCAGAGGTAATTCTTATTATATTTTTTAAATTAAATTTTTTTGCAGCAAAATAATATCTTTTTAAAACATTTTTTTCACTACCTGCAAAATATTTAATTTGATTTTTTTTACAAAAATTTCTTATCGCGTTGTCTTCTTTGTTATTAGTACAAGCTATTATAATATTTCGTTTTGAAAAATTATTTCTTGTTAATCTTTTTACAATAATTTCTAAAATAAATTTTCCATTTATTTTAGTCATAACTTTACCTTTTAATCGGCTTGAATTAAATCTAGCTTGAATAATTATTCCAGTATTAATTATTTTATTTTGCATAATTTACCTTTTTCGAGTTTAAAAATATTCTTACAATTTTTTAAATGTTTTGTATTGTGAGAAATTATTATTACACAGAATAAATTTTGAATATTTTTTATAGCTTTCAAAACTTTATAAGAATTCTTATCATCTAAAGAGTTAAGACCTTCATCAATTATTAATACCTTTGGGCTAGAATAAATCGCTCTGGCAATTGCAATTCTCTGCATTTGACCTCCAGAAATATTTTTACCTTCCTCACCTAAAATCATTTTTTTTTTAAATTTCTTTAAATTCACTATATTTAAACATTTTTTAATTTTGTTACTCTCAATTTTTTTTTTATTAATACCAAAAGCAATATTATCGGAAATGCTTCCATCTAACACAAATGACTTTTGTGGAACATAACCAATTGAATTCTGCCAACCTTTAATATTTTCATTTATATTTTTATTATCTATATATATACCGCCTTTATTAGGTTTTATTAATCCTGTTAATAAGCTCAATAAAGTGGATTTTCCCGCACCACTTTTTCCAATTAAACCAATAACAGAATTTTGATTAATTTTTAAATTTAGATTTTTTAAAATGTATTGATTCTTACCTGGATATTTAAAGCTTAAATTTTTAACTTCAATTTTATCTTTTAAAAATATTTTATCAAATTTTTTAGACTTTTGTTTGTAGTTAGTCTTTCTTAATTCTGCATTTATTAATTGAAACGTAGTTTTTTTATATTTTAAATTTTGCAGACAAGTAAATATTCTATTAATGGATGGTATTAATCTTAAACCTACTGCAATAAATAACCCTAAAGTAATTAAAATATTTTTAAAACTTATATCATTAATATTAAAAAAAATTCCCGTAACTAACACTGAAAAAATAAAATAGATTTCTAATGTTATTCTAGGTAAATTATCTACAAAACTTTGCCATCTTCTCATCAAAGCAGAATTTGTATTATGTTCAGCAAATTTGCTTTTAAAAAAATTTTCTGAATTTGATAATTTTAATTCTTTAATTCCATCTAAAGATGCCTTAGCTACTTTTATTTTTTTATTTTCATAAAATATTCTTTTTTCACCCCATCTGAATAGTTTTTTTGATATTATTTTTGAATAAATAAATCCAAAAATAGAAAAGCTTACTAAAAGTATCAGGGTTAACTTAAAATTATAGATTAATAAAAATATAAGAAGACCTACTAAAATTAAAAGTTCAGTGACTAAAATTAAAATTTCTCTAATTCCTCCAGTGAAAATGTGAATTTCTTCAATCAAAATTCTCAATAACTCAGATACATTTCTTTTTATGAAGAATAAAAATGGCTGATTTAAATAAGCATCTAAATTCTTAAGAGAAAAAAGACGTCTTATTTCAAAAATAAACTTAGATTGAAACCAAAATAAAATGATCAAAAATAAATTTTTTATTAAAAAAATAGCTAACAAGATAAATATAGCGATTAATTCTGTATTATATTTCGAAGATAATAGTTTATAATCGTTTAATAATAGGAAAAATTTAGAAACAACAGGATTTATCTCATTTTGTGATAATAAGTGTAAAACCGGCAAAATTAATGAAATACTTAAAATTTCTAGAATAACTGTAAAAACCATCAGCATTACAAATAGAATTAACATTTGTTTATTTTTAGTATCTAAAAAATTAATAAAGTTTAAATATTCTTTCATTTTAAATTATTGTTTTTAATTAAAGCTTTTTTAATGTTCATAATGTAATTAAGTTCCTTTTTGCTTATTTTATCAACATTTAAAATTTCTTTATCTCTATTATCAAAAATTTTTTCTGATTTAAGATTTAAAATTTTATCTTTTTTGAAATTATATTTATTTAAAATATTAATATTTTTAGATCTTATGTTAAATTGATAAAAAGGTTCATAAACCGACTCTGATATTGAAAATTCTTTAATTGAATTTGAAAATATGTAATTTGCTCCATCAAAACTTTTACTGCTATATTTTGGATGTTTATATCTTGATAAAAGACTCGGCAAGAAATCAATCGTCTCTATAATTTTATTTTTATTTTTGAAATTTTTGACTTTTCTGTCTCTAATATGAAAACCGATGTGATTTTGATTTTTACTCAAAATATTTGTATTGCTCATTTGTGAGTTTATCCGCGTACCATGATCACCAAATAATAATATTGTATAATCTTCAAAGTTTGATTTATTTAAATAGTCATAAATTACTTTCAGTTTTCTATCTGTATTTTTAAATGCACTAATTCTATCAATTGACTCATATTCATTTTTAACTTTCACTGCTTTTTTAAGATTTGTTCCGTTAGCGTGTTCGTCTACTTTAAAATTATAATTTTTTTCTGGATGATTAACAAATTCTGATATTTCCATTATATTTTTAGCAGGACTGTGAGTATCGAATAAATGGGCAAATATAAAATTTGACCCATCTTTAAAAAACTCTAACTGAGAAATTACGTTTTCTAATATTTGCTCTGCAGTATTAAATTGGCAATGTTTAAAAATGTCTACTCCATGATGAAAATTATAAGTGGGGTTAATTCTCACATAAGGACTAAAACATGAAGTTATAAAACCTAAATCTTTAAAATATTCAAAAATATTTTTTGTCTTAATATTAATCAGTCCCTTTGAATTTGATAAATTAAAGTAATGGGAATAATGGCTTAAATTTTTATAGCACTTATGTCTTGATGTTCTCTGTCCAGTAATCAGGTTTGAATATGAAGGAAGTGTCCACTCTGCATTAGACCAGACGTTAGTGAATGAGTTTTTAAAAAATTTATTTGTATTAGGTAAAAAATTTTTAAAATAGTTTCCATAACCGTCCAACATGATTAAAAGAACTAATCTTTTTTTACTTTTCTTATTTATCTTAATTGGATTAGCTATAAATTCATAATTATTTTGTATATGGATTTTATTAGAATTAGCTACATCAATTTTCAAAAAATTAAAACTATTTTTATGCAATGATCTTTTAAAAATTTTCTTATCTAATTTATACTCAAAAAAATTTTTATCCTTGCTATGAACAACAAAAATTAATTTTTTAATATTTTTTAAGTTAATTTTTTTTTTAATAAAATTATTGAATTCAAAAATGTAATTATTCAAAAGTATAAAATTTCTATTTGCAACTTTAATTAGCTTTGAAAATTTTTCAATTTGAAAAAAGTACTTTTGATCTTTTCTAATTAATAAATTTTTCAACTTTATCAAAAATATATAAATGCTTTTTGGTGAAATTTTTTTTATCATCTAATTAATATAATTCTTTGCAATTTTATTATCTGGGTCATACAAAAAAAAATTTTTTCTGAATTTTGCAAGATGTTCTAACCATTCGGACTCAGTAATTGCTCTCAATTTGTCTAAAATTAATCTAAATTTTTTTTCACTAAATGTGCTTGTCCAAAAGGGACCTTCATTACTATAAAGTTTATTTTGTATATTAAAGTCCATATTATCTATTTTTAAATCACTGCCTCTACATGAAAAAAAAGCAACTTTATTTCCTCTGGCGAATGACTCATAGCCTAAGCAAGACTCTATATTAACTGTAATTTCTGATTGATCAGAAAGTAAGTAGTTGGAACTTTCAGAAGTTTTTGGCCTAAACTCCCAACCATCACTTCCTTCTAAAAGTTTTTCATAAAACTTTTTCTCTTGATGAGCCAAAAATTTTCTCTCTCTAGTACCTGCAATCAATAATTTATATCCATTTTCTTTGCAGTAACTAATTAAAAATTTAATCATTTTTTTTTCTAATTTAAAAAACTCCTCATATGATACAGATCTAAAATATTCATTGTGAATAGTGGAAAGATAATTGTTATCTCTGTATCTATATACAGATAAAAACAATATATTTTTTTCTTTATTGGTTTTTTGTTTTTTGATCTGGTTATTAAGAATAGATCCAGTTATTAAACATTCAGTTTCAATTATATTTTGATAAATGGATTTATCGCTATCTCCATAACAGAAGATTTTATCTGCTTTTAAAGTAATTTTTTTATTTTCAAATAAAGACTTATTCAGAAAAATATGATTACCAATATTTAAACCATTTTGTATTACTATAAATTTGGTACTGCTATTTTTATCATCTTTAATAAGATAAAACTTTATATCATTTGCAATTCTTGTGATAAATATTCTTGGTTTTGTAATTTGAACATACTTTTTAATGTATGGGACCCAGAAAAATTCTGATTTAAAGCATTTAAAAATAACTGAAATTAAAACATATATATTAATCTCAAATATTGGATCTAAAACTTTTATATTTTCTTTATTAAAGAATTGAAAAATAATTTTTTTTCCATCTTCTCGGTAAATTAATATTTCCTCCAATTTCGGTTTTTTGAATACAAATTTTCTTCTACCTAAATTTATAACTTTTTTAAAAATATTGATTAATTTTTTCATCAAATAACGGACCATCCTCCATCGACTACAATATTAGCGCCGTTTATATAAGAGGCCCCGTCAGAACATAAAAATGCAACAACCGATGCAACTTCACTTGCATACCCAAGTCTTTTTTGAGGTACTCTGTTAACATAATTTTTTAAAAATTTTGGCTCTTGCTTTTTATTCAGACCTTGAACGGGACCATATAAGCCTCCTGGACTTATACAATTTGTTAAAATATTTTTATCTGCATAATAAGAGGCAAATTGTTTTGTAGCATTCACAATTGCGCCTTTAACTATTGAGTAAGTTAAATTCTCAGTCATTTTTGTGCCTTTATATAAATTCTTATCTTGTCCTAATATTCCATAAATTGATCCAAAATTAATTATTCTACCTTTTGCTTTTTTATTTAGTAAAATGTTTGCAAAAACTTTTGATATCCAAATAGTAGAATTAAGATTTATTGATATATTTTTTTCAAATGAATTTAATTTTATTTTTTTAAAGTTATGATTTTTCCAATCTTTTGTCCTTGGATATGCACAATTTATTAATACATTTGGTGTATAATTTTTAGAAAAACAATTTTTTATAGTTTTCTCGATTTTTTTGAGTTTTGAACAATCTAATAATTTAAAATTAATTTTTTTCTTTTTAATAATCTTATTTTTTTTTAAGAATTGATTAAAATTTTTTTTATCGAAATCCAAAACTGTCACGCTAGCTCCCAGATCGTATAATGCTAGAGTTACCTGTTCTCCAACTAAACCTAGACCACCAACCACAAGAATTTTTTTATTACTTAGATCAAATATTTTTTTATAATTTATTTTCATATTTTTAAGTTTAAGTTGATTTTGTCACTTACGTAAGCGCCTGATTCATTTTTTTTAGTTTCAAATTTAGGTAATAAAAAATTATTTATTTTTAAAATTTTTGGATCAGAGGAGACAAAGTTAATCACATCTTCTAAAGAAAAATTTGTTTTTTTAATTTTTTTAAAATGAGAAAATATTTTTTCAAATAATTTAAGATCTTCTGGATAATCTAAAGTTAATCTTATATCTTGATTAAATTTATAATCTGATTTTAGATAATTTACGCTAAAGTTTCTGTCATTTTGTAAGAACCATTCTAAATATTCAGTATTATTTAATTCCTCTGCATTTTCCATTATTGCTTTAATGCACTCGAAAGTAAATATTTCTGTTTGAGTGCCGTAAGGCATATTTGTTGTTATTGTAACATCGCATGAATTTTTTAAATGACTAGCAACTGCCTTATCAATCATTATCTCGTCTCTTAATATATCATCACCTGTAATCCTAACTATGTGATCTAATTTAAATTTTTTTGCGGCCTCAAAAAACCTATTTGAAACATTTTCCAGATCACCTTTAAAAAATTTAATTTTACATTTACTTGCTATCCTCTTTAGCTTTTGATCATTTTTATTTTTTGAAGTAGCGAGAATAATTTCATCAATTTTTTTACATTTTTTTATTCTTTTGATTAATAAAGATAAACTCTCTTCACCAGATATTTTTTTTAAAGCTTTATTTGGCAATCTAGATGAATTCAACCTTGCTACTATAACCGCACCAGTTTTATTTTTTATTTTATTACTAGTTATCAGATCACCTTTATTAATATCAATTTTTGTTTTCTTTCCGATTATATCTATGGCTGCTAGAGGCAGTTTGCTTTTTTCAAGTTTAATAAATTCAATATCATTTTTTGTTATTAAGCTATTTTTTTTTATTCTTTTTTTAGCTACAGCTGTTTTTTTAAATGCGTATCTATAACTTAATTCATCTTTGTTTAAGCTAGCTAATGGCTTTAGTAAGCTAGAAAATTTTTTGACTTTTTTGCAGAAATTTTCAAACACGTCAGAGTCTAAAGCTGATTGATAGTCTTCCCATTTTAGCTCCCTTTTTGAGGTAACGTGTTTTTCTATCAAGCATGCTCCGGAACTCAGACACATTAAAGGAAAATCTAATGCATCTTTTGAGTCCCCTGAAATATGGTCGGCACAACCAACTTTCACATTAAATCTCTTAGAATATTTTTCTATCAAGTCACTAATTTCAAAAATTGAATGAGCTTCTAAAGGTGTTGGAAAAGTTTGTATGCCCGGCATCAAAATAATTTGATTACAAAGATCTTTTTTTTTTAAATTCTCTAAAAGCTTAATAATTTCTAACCTGTGGGCTCCCCCAACACCAATCATTAATGGTTTGCCTATCTTAGCTACTTTTTCTATGAAATTAGTGTTTAGAAGATCTTCTGAATGAATTTTATAACCGTCAACACCTGCATTTTCAGCGATTTCTAATCCTGCATCTCCAAAAATATCGCTAAAAAATAATTTTCCAGATTTTTTTGTGTAATCAACAGCCTGGTACCATTGTTTCTCGTCTAAACAAACGTCATTAAATAGTTGCCACTCTGGGTGAGATTTATCTACTCTTTCAATGGGGATAAATATTTGTGATTTAATTATCGTCGCACTGGTATTTTTAACTCCATCTACTAAATTTTTAAATTTTTCTAAATCACCTTCATGACCACATGCAAACTCGGCTATAACTGTTCCTTTATGAGGTTGTAAAGAATTAAAAATGTTTTTATTTATTTTCATTTTAATTTCATTTTTTTTATAAGCTGATTAACTTTTTTATATTTCTTGTTGTTAAAATCTATTTTTCTTAAAAAATCACCATGACCGTCCCCAATACCGTAAAAATATTTTGGATTATTGATATCATTTACAACAAGTTCATTTTTTGCAGCTAAAAGGCCACCAGAAACAAATGTAAAACCATCAATTATTTTTCTTCCCAAATTTTTTTTGATTGTCTTTTCTGTTTCAAGTAAAGCAGACGTTAAGCCGTGAAATGCTGCCGTAACATCCGCTCTAAAAATTTTTATTTTTCTTTTAATTGATAATGCTAAAGCTTTTTCATGAATAGTTCCTTTACCAGCATCTAAAATAATTGAATTTGATTTTAGTGATTTAACAATTTTTTCATCTATAATTTTCTCACCGGTGTTAGTTGAAATCAAAATATCTGCTCCCTTGGATGCTTTATATTTATCTAAAATATATTTAACTTTTGAGTCAGTGTTTTTAGGTTTAATTAAATTAAGAGCCTTAGTAATTATAGATAAATTTTTTTTATTTCTTCTATTTATGCAAACATTAGCTCCTCTTTCTACTAATCTAAGTGCCAATTTGGAGCCTAGATTTCCCGCACCTAAAATTGTGATTTTTTTATTACCCATACCTCTAATATCGTCGAGGGTTATTTGGCTTAAAAAAATATCAATTGCATCTAAAGTGAGATCATTAGCCTTAAAAATTAAAATTTTAGATTTTTTTATCATTTCTTTTCCGGATCTTTCAATGTTAGCCGTAACACCATCGTTCGAAAGTTTTGATGAAATTTTTTTTTCGGCATCTAAGAATATATAATCCACTTTTCCATCTATCTTTTTTATTAATTGTTTAAGCTTCTTTTCAGAATAGATTACAGCACCAGCAAAAATTATATTTTTTGTTTCTCTGATCGGAGTGAAGAAATACTCATCATTAAAGTTTTTCGATGTATTGCTTATGACAAAACCAGAAAATAAATTTTTTTTTCTTGAGGTTTTTTTTAAGTCTAAAATAATTTTATTTAGTCTTATCATATTAATTTCCACATTATTGGATGATCTTTTTTGATATCGACTTTAGCTTTTCTTCCAACTATCATATCTTTATATTTCGGTAACAAACCTCCTCCAGGTCCTTTGATTGACATCATCTTCTCGGTTATTATTTGTCCTTTTTTTATATCTGTGTTTGCATAAAGACATTTTCTTTGCATATTTAAAGTAAGATACTCATTTGGTTGAATTTTTTTTATTCCGTTTCCTAAAATTTTTGGAATTTGAAAAGAGCTTTTGACAAGTTTTTTCATTTCTGAGTAATCCGATGATAAAATATGGTCGGGTCCCTCCATCATCCTATCTTTTGTAAAATGCCTCTCTATAATGTTTGCTCCCAAAGTAATTGCTAATTGAGATACAAATATTCCAAAGGTATGATCAGATAAACCAACAGGTACTCCAAAATTCTTTTTTAATGTTTCTATTACCCTTAAGTTCATGTCCTCTGGGTCAGAAGGATAAGAAGAATTGCAATGTAGTAATATTAATTTACGATTTCCTGTTGAATAAACTGTTTGAACAGCCTCCTCCACTTGACCGATGGTTGACATTCCACATGACAAGATTACTGGTTTATTGGTTTCTGCTACTTTTTTAATTAGAGGCAGATTTACTAAATCAACGGATGCGATTTTATAAAAATTAACATTCATTTTTTCTAAAAAATTTAAGCTTTCAACATCAAATGGTGTAGAGAAAACCTCTATTCCTTTTTTTCTAGCATAATTAAATATTTCTTTATGATCGCCCTCAGTGAGGACCAATCTGTTAAACATTTCAGAAATGCTTTCTTCTAACCCAAGAATTTTTTCTACATATTTTTCTGATTTGACTGCTTTTGATACTCTGCTATCTTTTTTGTAAGTTTGAAATTTAACTGCATCACAACCGCATTTGACTGCTAAATCTATTGTTTCTTTTGCAAGCTTTACACTGTTATTGTGGTTTAAACCTATTTCAGCAATTATATAGGGTTTGTTATTTTCTCCAACCGCCTTTTTATTTAAATAAACTGTTTTTTCTGGATTAGGGGCATTTGCAATTTTTATTACTTGTGATGAACTTGACTCTTTATCAGTCAAAACATCAACTAAATCGAAAGCTTTATGAAATAAAACTTGGCTATCTGCATAATTAAAATCTCCACCAGTTCCGATAGAATAAAATTTTTCATATTTATTTATATTATTTTTTATTATTGAAAGTTCTTCAGAAAATCCTACATCTTGAACAGGGTAAACAAAATATTCTGAATTAATACTTGCATCAAAAAAGTCTTTTTTGTTAGCCAATCCAACCATTTCAAGTTGATCTTTAACCTCATTTATTAATTTTTTTTCATCATATTTATCAATTTTATCCCCTTTTGAAAAAGTTATTTCTGCTGTTAACAATGTTTTATTTTTTGGACCTACAAACTTAGAGAGTTTTTTATTTTCTGTTACCCTATTAAATAAAATTTCTTCAGAATCGTAGTAAAGCCATTGATCTTTGTCTTGTATAATTTTTTCTTTATTATAAATTAAAAAAACTGATTTTATTCCCCTGAATTTTAAATTACTTTTATGTCCAAGAAACCTCGCCGTAATTGTAATTGGAAGAGTTGAGATAACTGTTATGTTTTGAGAAACTTTCACTTTTTTCTTATTATTAAATATTAAATTTGAAATAGCATTTCCTTTAGTTTCAATTCCAGTGACCGTATGATTTAAAATTAGTTTACCGTTCAATTTTTTAATGTGACTAGCTATTCTTTCATACACACTTCCAGTTCCTTGTTTACCAACTGCACTATATTGACCGTGATAAAATGGCGTATTTTTATCTCTTATTTCAATCCTTTTTGGAGCCCAATTAGCACTCATCTGATTAGTTTTGATTCCCCATATTTTTTCAGGATATTTATGAAAAAATATACTTGTCAAAGTAGGTCCGATTTGACCTAACATATAATCCTCAAAACTTTTTGCCCTTGCTTTATCTTCTGGGTCAATATTCTTAATTTCTTTTAATATTTGGTTCTTAATTTTTTTCGGAAATTTAGCTATACTTTCCCATGAAATAGGATATGTCCATTTTTCATTGAATTTTTCTCCTTTAATATTCTTGCACCAGAACTTTCCTTTGATTAGAAGATCTCCAAAATGTTTTTCCCAGAAGCTTTCTAAGTTTTTATCAGGAGTGTGGAATATGTGGGGTCCTGTATCGACATAAAAATTATTCCATTTCCATGTTCTACACATTCCACCAACAATATTTGCTTTTTCATAAACTTCCACATCCCAATCTTTTTTTAAAAGTTGCCATGCAGTTACTAATCCCGCAGGTCCAGCTCCAAGAATTATAGCTTTATTTTTTTTCATTATTTAAATTTTTATTTTCTGTTTCTATTTCATTTTTTAACTCATCAAATTCATTCATCTTTTTTTTCATAAAATATACTGTAAGACTTAGTCTATGACTTATTCCTCTTGGTGTAATTACGTGCTGAAAATATTTAAATTTATTTTTTTTATCTTTAAAGTTTTGTAATTTGACAAAACCCTTTTTTTTTAAAGCTTTTAAGCAATAGTTTAATTTGCCCAAGCTAAAACCCAAATCTTTAGCCATTTTTCTTTGTGAGATATTTGGATCTTTGTTTATTTTCCTTAAAACTTTAAAATGATCTTCAAATTGTTCTTCGTTTTTCATTGTTCAAATTTTGAACAAAATAGTGTTCAAATTATGAACAGTCAACTACTTATGCATGAAAAAAACACATGGAATCATACAAACTTCTCTCAAAAACATTGGGTTTTCGAGTAAATTTGATATGTGACCCAATTTCAGCATTATTCCAATGAGCCAATCTTGGTCCCAAAAGAATGTTTTTTAAGAGTCTAATATCTAAATCATAAATAACGTATTTGTTTATATTTTTAACATCATTTTGATTTTTAAGAGAAATTTGGTCACTATTATTATCAATATGGATAAACCTATCTTTGACTTTAATTAATACATCTGATTTTAAAATAAGTTTAAAATGATTTTTTTTTTCTAAGTACCTCTTGTGAGCCTTTTTTGCCAAATTATAAATATTTTCAACATTATCTTCTTCTTCATTTTCATAGCTCAATTTTCTTTTACTTAAAATATTATTTAAATATTTCTCAATTTCATCATTAGTGATTGGCGAGTATTTGCTTGAGGTAATATAATTATGTAATGACAAAGTGCTGTCTGGATTCAATCTTACGCATTTTGAATTATTACTGATCTTACTCTCTAGATATTTACTTGCATCTTCTATTGTTGGAACTCCTTTAAATTTTTGGAGATTTGAAAGTTTTCCAGTTAAATAATAAGTTCCTGCAAATGGTAAATAATAATTCGGGTTTATTTTCTCAATAAACATTTTGGACATCTCTAAAAATTTAATTCTCTTTTTTTTTGACTCTTTAGTTTTTTCATTTTCTTTAAAGTTTTCAACACACTGAGGATAAGGACCAGCTCCACCGTATCCTAAAAGCATTAAGTCAATATTTTTATATGTTTGAGAAATTTTTTTTAATGATGAACCAGCAAGCTCAAAGGGACAATCGTTAACATTTAGAATATTTTTATTCATCACTGTAATTACAGCTAGACTATCGATTTGTTGAGATCTTTCTTTTTCAAGAATGTTTGCGCAACCATTAAATTTGTAGCAAAGCTCTGGATTACAATCATCGGCAGCTATAATTCTCAATTGAAAATTTTTACTTAAACTTTTTGACTCAAAATTTTCAAGTTCAATTACTTTAAATCCTAATTTTTCAAGTTTAAATTTTAAAAATTTAGAATGATAAGACAGAATATAAATAGGAATATTTTTATCAATTTTTTTTAAAGTATCGTCTGAACAATGGTCGGGATGAATGTGACTAATATAAATTGCATCGTAAGAATTAATTTCATCTAAATTTTCATCAAAATTAAAAGCTGGATAATGAGACCAGGATCCATAATATTCTCCGTCGGTCAACCATGGATCAATTAAAAGCTTAAATTCGTCACTTTTGATACCGACAGTTGCCGATCTATAGAGTTTTAAAGAAGGTTCTAAAAGGTTATTATTTTTCATAATTTGAAATTTAATAGTATTACTTTAATCTTTCGTCAAGAAGACTTAAAGTGCTGTAAATGGTAATAAATTTATAGATTTTTATAATAACAATAAATTAATATGTTAAATGTTTTCACATTTGCTTAAAATAAATTGCCTGTCGTTAGATTTTCAACTCTAGAGCGTATTTTAATTTTAATACTAGTTACTTTTTTTCATCGAAATACTAGCATCCCTCTAAGCATATCTTTTGTCTTTCTTGTAAAATATTTTTTTTAAATATTTGAATTAATATTTTAATTAGTCAACTTTTTTTAATTGGATAATTTCTTTAAATTTTTTTGCGATATTTTTCACTGTTTTGAAATTTAAATCATAGTATATTGGTAAACTTAAACAGTTATTAAAATATGCCTTAGCATTTTTAAATTTATTTTGCTTGTAAAAATTTTTGTAAAGAGGTTGATTAAATGTTGGAATATAATGCACTTGAGTCATTATTCGACTTTTAAAAAGTTTTTGTATAAGAATTCTTCTGTTAATTTTCAATTTTTTAAAGTCAATATTAACTATATAGAGATGCCAAGCTGACTCGTGGTCTTTTGGAATTTTTGGAGTACTAACAATGTGTTTTAAATCTTTAAATTCCTTGGTATATATGCTCGCTATATATTTTCTTTTTTGAACTATTTGATCAATTTTTTTTAATTGAGAATAACCTAATGCGCAGTTCAAATCGCTTAATCTATAATTATGGCCTGCATCAATAATTCTATATGACCAGTTATATTTACTTTTGGTGGTCTTATCTCTTATCATACCGTGGTTTCTGAAAACTCTCAATCTGTCACTATATTTTTTATTATTTGTAGTTACCATTCCACCTTCTCCAGTAGTTATAGTCTTCAAAGGATGGAAAGAAAAAGTTGCCAAATCTGAAAATTGACAACCTCCAACTTTTAAATTTTTTTTTACAGAATTTTTTGAACCTAGTGCATGACAAGCATCTTCGATTATAATTGTATTAAATCTTTTTTTTATTTTATAAAATTCTTTTTCAAAATTTGAACATCCTCCATTGTGCATTACAAAAAAAGCCTTAATTTTTTTTAACTTATTAAATTTAATACAATTTAATAAATCTATAGGTCGCATTTGACCTGAAATTCTATCTACGTCAGCAAGAAATATATTAGATCCTAATAATTTTGCCATATTAGCTGCTGCAATAAAATTTACAGAGGGAATAATTAAATTATCCCCTTTTTTTAAACCTATGCTTTTGAGAGCTAAATCAATAGCTGCAGTGCCACTTGAGCATGTTATTGAATATTTGGCTTTTGTATATTTAGAAAATGAACTTTCAAATTTTTTTACATAATTACCATTGGTAATAAAATTTGATTTTAATGCTTTGTTAACTTCTAAAAAATCAGATGTAAAAATTTTTTGCTTACCATAGGGGATAATATTTTTCATTTATTTAGAAAGTTTTTTTAAAAGATTTGAAATCCTTCTATCGTCAGAGTCGATTTTTTTAACCAGTTTTGATGCTTCTTTTGGAGCATATTTAAATGAAAGCTTAAGAATTCCCATCCAATTTAAATTATTTTTGGATCTAATTTTTTGGATTTGATTTATTATTTTTAGATAGTATTTGTAATTCTTTAATTTGGACATTAATATAATCAATATACTTTTAATTCATTGTGATTGCAAAATTTAAAAAAATAAAAAGACCTTTGATAATTACCGAAATCTCTGGAAATCATAATGGAAGTAAAAAATCCTTTTTAAACCATATAATAAGCGCTGCTAATAATGGTGCAGATATGATTAAAATTCAAACTTATGAACCTCAAGATATAACTTTAAAAAAATTTGATCAAAATTTTAAAATTAAAAATGGTACCTGGAAAGGTGAATATTTATGGGATTTATACACTAAAGCTCACACTCCTTATAAATGGCATAAGGATGCTTTTAAATTAGCAAATAAACTCAAGATACCAATATTTAGCAGCCCATTTAGTAAAAGAGCTGTTGATTTTTTAGAAAAATTAAATGTGAAATTATATAAAATTGCCTCTTTTGAAATCACAGATTTAGAGTTAATAGAGTATATTGCAAAAAAAAATAAGCCTATAATTATTTCAACCGGTATGGCTAATTTAACCGAGATAAAAAGGGCTATAAAATGTATAAAAAAATATAATAATAATATTACAATTCTTTATTGTGTCTCAGGCTATCCTTCAAAAGAAAAAGATGTAAATTTAAATACATTAAAAAAATTTAAAAAACTATTTAGAAAATTCAAGATAGGTTTATCTGATCATACTGATGATATTTACTCATCTTTTGCTGCTACAGCCTTAGGTGTAAGTATAATTGAAAAGCATTTTATTGTCTCAAAAAAAATTAAGTCTGCTGATAATAAATTTTCTATTAATCCTGATCAGTTAAAAGAGTTGAAAAAAGGTGTTAATAAAATTTATTCATCTCTAGGAAAAGAAAAAATAGGGATAAAAAAAATTGAAAAAACATCTATTAAATTAAGAAGGTCTATTTTTGCAATAAAAAGTATTAAAAAAGGAGAAAAATTCAGTAGTAAAAATATTGCTAATTTTAGACCAAAAATTGGTGTTGGATCTGAGCATTATAAAAAATTGATCGGAAAAATTTCAAAAAAAAATATTCTTAAATTTTCACCAATTTATAAAAATTCTTTTTATAACTAAATATTTTTTTATTCCAACTTTTAATATTTTTAGGTAAATCCTTTTTTTTATGAATTGTAAAATTATTTTTTTGTTTTTTAGTTTTGTAATTTTTAGTAACTAATTTGTTTATATTTTTTGCAAATAAACTCTCGGCTTCTTTAAACAATCTATTATAGGTTGATTTAAAGGTTATTTTCTTATTATTTTTGTAATCAAATTTGATTTTTTTTTGAAAAATAATAGGGCCAGTGTCTATGCCGCTGTCTATTTCATGTATGCTTACTCCTGAAGGTGTACCTTCAATAAAACTCCAAAAATTAGGATGCGCGCCTCTATTGTATGGAAGAAAAGATAAATGTAAATTTATAATTGGTCTTTTTGTTCTTTGTAAGATTTTCTTAGGTATTATTTTTCTATACCCAAAAGAAATATATAAATCGTTATTTTTTATATCTGAAAATGAAATTTTTCTATTAATGTTGTGAACTTTATAACCTTTTGCCTCCAACAGTTTAATCAATTTTGTTTTCTTTCTATTGTATCCTAAGAATAAACATTTCATAATTTTAAATAAAAATTTTTTTCAGTGCATAAATCAAGCCAATTGAGCTATTAGTACTGGTCAGCTACACGTGTTGCCACGCTTCCACATCCA